>Ga0315280_10000622_pt1 | contig 65623 bp, 56 predicted proteins | sample YL17G06_40_MG_FD_203697 | JGI IMG/M metagenome (GOLD analysis project Ga0315280, IMG submission 203697) | Sediment microbial communities from Yellowstone Lake, YNP, Wyoming, USA - YL17G06_40 | ecosystem: Environmental > Aquatic > Freshwater > Lake > Sediment | place: USA: Wyoming | collected... | reverse complement strand
GGATAACCCTCTGCGGACATCCACTCCACCTTGGGAAGCGAGTATAGAATCAAAAACCATGAGTCCTTTGTCCGAAACCGCTGCCAGGACGGACGTAAACTCGCGTTCTCACACAGACTCTGAAGCCATGCCGGAGAAGGCACACAAAGCATATTCCTTTTGTTTTCCTTCCGGCGCGGCTACGGCGGGGTTAAAACCCCGCCCTTACGTCATGACTTGAAAGCACTATTTAGCATCTTTTCACACCGAGGGGACGCTGGGGAGAAACCGCACGTCGGGAAGCTGGCGGTATTTCTGGTCGTAATCCAGGCCGTAGCCGACCACGAAGACATCCGGGATCTCGAAGCCGACGTAATCGGCTCGGACCGGGATGACGCGGCGCGAGGCCTTGTCGAGCAGGGTGACGAGTTTCAGGCTACGGGGCTTGTGAGCGGAAAGCACTCCCTCGAGGTAGTGAAACGTGCGGCCGGTGTCGAGGATGTCTTCCACCACCAAGACGTCCCGTCCTGCGATGCTCACGTCGAGGTCTTTGGTGATTCGCACTTCGCCCGAGGGTTGGGAGCTCGAGCCGTAGCTCTGGATGCCCAGGAAATCAATCGTCACCTCGACCGTGAGGTGGCGGATGAGGTCGGCCATGAACATCCAGGCGCCTTTGAGCACTCCGACTAAATGCAGGGTCTGGCCACGGTAGTCGTTCGAGATTTGCGCACCAAGGTCGGCAACGCGTGCCTGAATCTTACCGGCGTCCAGAAGCATTTCGAGGTTTTGTTGGAAGGAGAAGTTCCTCATGAGCCTTCACCGTTGACGCTCGCGGCGAGCATCTGTTACATTGGAAATTCGTATTCTCACGAAAAGGAGAGTCTGTGGCAAGTCACAAATCCGCCCTCAAGCGCCTCAAGCAAACACGTAAGCGTACGGTGCTCAACGACATGCACACGACGAAATTGCGGCACCAGATCCGCAAGCTACGCGCAGCCATCAATGCCAAGGAGAAGGCTGCCGCGCAAGCGCTGCTCGCGCCGACGCTCGCGCTGATCGACCATTCGACCCACAAAGGCATCCTGCACCCCAACACCGCCGCGCGTTACAAGTCGCGGCTGACCCTTCGCTTCAACGCGCTGGCCTGACGGCAAGCGGTCAGCCGTCAGCGCTCAGCTTTCAGCCGACGCAGGCACGGCCCAGTCTAAAACCTGCTTGTGGGTAGCGGGGGCGACCCGGCAGGTCGCACGCCGCTGCCAGCCGTCCCCCTTCCCTGCCAGCCACGCTGAATGCAGTGCTAGATTCTGCCTGGTTCTTGCAAGGCACAGGCTCACATGAGAAAAACCCGTACGGCGAGCTTAGGCTGATGGCTGAGAGCTGAACGCTTATTGATTCAGATTATGCTTCTGCGGAGGGGATGGGAGCCTCGTCTCCAATTGTCGGCACGGTCGAGCCCTTGCCCACCACAATCTGCCAGACCAGGAATTCCAGCAGGATCTTTGAATCCTTCCAGGAGGACTTGATTCCCAGATCGGCCCGCCGAACGGCCCGCAGCGCCTGAAGCAGTTCCTCGCGCGGATAATTGCGCAGAGCGACCTGGGCAATCTGCGCCGTCGAGTAGGGGTTCGCGGGCCGAGACCAATCCCCGGCCGGCCGTGGGCCACGCCCGTACCCCGAACGACTCGCGCCCCGCAGCGCCTGCCGAAAAAGGTCGGCGATGCACCAGAGCAGGAGCGTCTCCGCCACCTTGCTGCCCAGCAACGCGCGGAGCAGTTCGAGCGCTTCGCCGCACTTCCGCTCGGCAATGGCGCGCAACAGCTTCCCGATCTCCCGCTCTTCGCGAAAGGCCACCATCACCTCTAGGTCGGCGGCTTCCAGGCGCTTCATTCCCGGCCGAGCCGTCAGCAGCTTCTCCAGTTCTGTACGCATCCAGAGCAGGTTCACGCCCGAGGGCTTCGCTTCGCCTCGCGAGTCGCTGCTGACTTCAAATTTTGACGCAATCTCTTCTGCCAGCTCGGCGTCAATCTCCACGCCGGCGTGGCGCAGGAACTTCCTGGCCCAGGCGGCGGCTTCGCGCCGGTCAAGCGGGAGCATTTCCACCAGCTCCGCCTTCTTCTCGAGCAACTGGATGAAGCGCCGACGGCGGTCGGGTTCGGCGGCGGCAAATACCACGGTGGCAAAAGGCGAAGGGCGTTCCAGATAGGCGCGCAGCGCCTCCGCGTCCTCCTCGGTCGCGTGCTTGAAGTCTTCCGGGTCCAAGAAGAGGAAATAGCTGTGCCCGCCCAACATGGGCATCTGGTCGGCGCCCTCAAGCTCCCGCTGGAGACAGCCCGGCTGGAATTCGATCTCCGCCAGGCACCACTGGCGCGCCTCGGCGGGAATCGAGTTCACGAGCGCCCTGCGGCATTCCTCATGGAGAAACCGGTCGGGACCGCGGAGAAAATAAGCTTGACCGCCCTTGCCCTTGCGCAGCGCGGCAATGAATTCTGTGGGATGCATGGGCTATTTCAGAATTTCCTGAACGAGGGAGTCGATTTCACCGAGTTCGTCTTTCAGGGCCTGACGGACGACACTTCGCGCGCGACCAATAGCGTGAGGCGCGCGAACGTCCTCGAATAACTTCTTCAGGTCAGGGACCATTTCCTTCACTTTTTCCGCGCAGGCTTCCGCAATCTCCACCAACTTGCCGTGCTTACGGTTTTCCGGCCTAAATTCGGGAATGGGAAGTTCCAGCACTTTCTTGCAGATATCCCTCGGACCCCATAGGCCACGGGATTGCATCGGCTTTACCAAGTTATCGACGAGGCTGGAATTAAGCACGGAAGCAAGGTAATGAGCCTCGTCCTTCTCCTTCGTTTCGAAAGCGAGAGTCTTGTAGTCGGCGACAAAATCCCGGAGGGACACTTGCTGCTCGCCAACTCGTATTGTCTGTTCGCCTCTTCTCACCATGGCAGCGCACAGATATGTCGCCGACATGGGATAAAGTACGACGTACTTGGCCTTTGGATTCTGGCCAGTCAGGCCGCGCTGAAGGTCCAGGCGTTGGAGGGTATTCATCCGCTTCGCCTTCTCTTGCCGCTTCGTGTGCCAGATCTCCTGGGCGCGGTCCAACCACTCCGGCAACCTCAAGAAGCCTTTGGCGCGAGCCTGGTCAGAGGTAAGGAGTCGATAGCCGCGCGGGTCTTCGATCAGCGGCAGCACTACCGGACGAAAATCGAAATGGCCGAAGGGCAGTAAATCGGTAGAAAGGAGAGTGGCATACAGAAACTCAGCTTCGATGGGAGCTTCGAAGCGCGTGCCCTTGTAAGGAGGTTTTGCCTCTGCCTCGGCGCGGGGATCAGTGCCTACGAGCGGCTGTGAGGGGTCTATTCCCAGCCCAGGAAAAACTTTGAACTCCACGAACCAGAAGTTTCGCGGGACGATTGTGGCGCCCTCTTTGAAGTAGCGCTGATAAAAACTACGCTGCGCCGAAATCTTCTTCCTCGTCGTACTCAGAAAACTACGTTTGCCTTGCTGAACCACATGAAATTCTGTGGTCTCAACTTTCAAATCGGCTTTTGCCTCCTCCCTTGAAGCGTTCTTCCTCTTTAGTTTTCCGGATAGGATTTCTCCGGGAAGGGTCTTTGACGGCTCGCTCTTCAGGTCGCCGAAGGCCACAGCCGCGGGAACGTTGAAAAGCGGCGAGACATCTTCCAGGTCCCACACTTCAGTCAGTGTCGTATTGGCGCGGACGTAGGACCTTCGGAAGCGGTCGTGCTGGTCGGCGGTGAAGATGCTACGCGGAACAACAAAACCTATCCTGCCGGTTGGCTTGAGGTACAAAGTGGCGCAGCGCACGAAGAACAGCGTTCCCAATTCCAGATGAGTAATCAGGTGGCCGGCGCCTTCCAGTAGCCCGCACTCTTTCACGATCAGGCGCTTAAGGTAATCCTGGTACTCGCCTTTTTCCACGTACCGGAAAGAAAGCCAGGGGGGGTTGCCAATCACGACGTCAAACTGCTTGGTCAGGAAGGTGGGTTTGTATTGGTTCTTCAGGATGTAGGCCCAGATGGTGTTCTCAGGCTTGCGGATGAGTTGGTGCAGGAGTTCCGCGAGTTCGAAGAGCATCTGAACCACATCGGAGGACTGAGCAAGTTCTGGAGCCGCACGTCGCGTGTGGTCATGGAAAGCTGCCGGGTCCAGGGACTGGGCATTCCGGTTTGACTTTGCGAACGTATCGGCCACACGAACCGCTGAATCCAGGGCAGCGGCGCTAGAAAGCACGGCGTCCGGTATCAAAACTTCGAGTTCGTTCAGGAACACTCTTTCGGCCGGCACGCCACCGTTCCCGATAAACGGCTGCTTAACGGGATGACGGATGGAATTGGCCAGATAAACCTGGATGGAAACGGGGCCAGTTCGCTTTTGGAACAAGTCTCCGAGTGCCAATAGAACATTCATCTTGGAAACAATGACAGCCAGCGGGTGAATCTCAATCCCCACAACGCTTCCGAGGATTTTCTCAAGTGATTTTCGCGTGTGGGGGAGGTTTTTCTTCTTATGTTGAATTGCCTGGTAGAGAAAGGTGCCTGAGCCACAAGCGGGGTCCAGAACCGCTTCTTCCCCCGACTTGCTCAGGAGAACATCGCACATCCGGGCCGCAAGCCAATCCGGAGTGTAATACTCCCCGAGGTCGTGGCGGTCCTTCGGGTCAACCAGCTCCTGGTATAGTTCTTTCAGGACGTCTTCGGAGAGTTCGCGCAGTCGGTAGGTGAAGAGCAAATTCACGAGCCGTGAGACAATGCGCTGAGTCACAGCCAGCACGGGAGCTCGCGCCACCCAGGAGAAGAAATCCTCTTCGAGGAAGTTCATGATGCGCTGCTTCTCGAAGAAGGTCCCCTGAATAATCTCTTGAGTCTGGCCTTCGTCGGGAGCCGCCTGTGCCCGGGTGATACGGATATAGGCAATGAGCTTGGCCAGCGTGGCCAGATACGTGTGGCGGACAAATAGACGCTCATCGCCGACCGCAGTACCGTAGGCAATGCGGAGATATTTCCGCCAATTCTTGTATATCACCTTGTAGTCGCTTTGCTCGCGGATATTTTCCACGACTTCCAGCCACAGGGATGAAGCAGATCGAAAGGCGGGGCTGTGGGTTCCGAAATCTTGGAGGAAATTCTCTGTGCGGGGCTCGCGTTTGTGCTCCCGCAGAAAGTAGCGGTCGAGCCAGAAGTAAAAATCAGTAGGCTGTCGCTTTTCGAGGTTGAACTCCTCGATCTTTTCGATCTCAATCGCGTCTGCAGGTACTGCTAATGTAACTCCCTCCTTCGGGGCAAAGACAACAAACGAGATACCATCGCTTGCGACGGGAATGAAACAGAGGTCTTTTGTTTCCTCATTCCGAGCCAAGATGGCAAGGTACCGTTCAAGTTGCTTTCTCGCTTGCTTCAGCCAACCGGTAGCACCCCGTTCGAATTCGATAACCAAGTTCCCGTAAAGGGCGTCTGTCCGGCCGCGGAGAACGCGGCACTTTTCTCCTTCGTGCGATGAAATTCTGGTTTCAAAACCCGCAAGAAAATCACGAATGAGAGGAAAGTCGAGTTCGCCGAAAAGCTCATTAAGTAAAATGGTGAATCTAGCTAATCGGGCTGGTTCGCTATTAAGCGGCTTTACCTCCACCAGATACTTGCTGATCGACTTCTCGAAGCGGCCAAGGTGCGGGCGGGGAGCGCGGGCAGCTTTCTCCCGCAGCCTACTTCTTGCTGGTTTGCGCTTTGTCGCCATTCAGAATGCCGTAGGCGGCACGCCGGGCAATTTCAAGGGCGGCAGCGAGCCGAATGATCTTCGAGTCGCCCATGCCCTTGATTTCGTAAAGGTCTTCCAGGGGCTGGCCGCCTAGCTTCTCGATCGAACCATACTTTTTCAGAATGTTTTCGGCGATCTTTTCCGCAGGATTGCCCGGGGTTCCTGGGGCAACAAGGATCGAAAGGAGTTCCGCGTCAGTCAGGGCTTCAGGGCCGAGCTCGGCCAGTTTTCCACCGGGGTGTTTCCAATCTCTATCTTCGTCCATTGAGTGGCTAATTTACTCCAAGTTGTGTTTCACCGCAATTGGCAAAGCACGGGGAACTGAGAAGGCCATGAGAAGGCTTCAGTCACAAAGCGGTGAGGAGTTAGCACAGTTCTGAGTCCACACGGCGAAACCAGCACATGGTTGGCTCTTCAACTCTGGCGCGTCTCCATATCCATGGAGCGGTGTGTTTCCGGCGCAGAAGCCGGAACGACGAGGACGGGCGTTTCGCTACCGACGGTGCGTTTGGAAATGGACATCTTGGCGCTTGACAATTCCCGGCGCATGTGCTAGCCTACCGTTGTGGCTACGGAAAGGGTGCGCTTGCTGACGGTGTCCGCCGAGCGACAACGCGAAACCCGAGATTGCAGATCAGAGGCTCGCACTGCTGGCTTGAGGTTCGAAAATCGGGGCAGCGGGGGAAAGGGGTGGAAAAAAAGATAGTTTATTGCAGAAATGAAGCGAGGAATTTGTTGAAAACAAAGGGAAATCCCAAAAACGAACATACAGAACGAAGCTAACCGTACTAACCGCTGTATTTTCAACACGCTAGCTAATCAAATCGACCCAATTTTGCCAAAGATTCGCACCCCTAATTGCCCCGCCTTTTGCCAGAACTACGGGCTTGTTCAATTGGAGAGAAAGGTCGCCGAGATCGACGCCGGGTGGCGTCGACGCTCCCGCCCTCCTATACATGTGTCGGGCGCCGCTCCGGCGGGCACAACACGCTGTGCTCTTACGGAATGCCGCAGGCCGCAAGCTTGAAAAGCCGCAACATCGAAGGACGGGTGTTGCGTTACATCCCCTGGCGAGCGCGAGCTAGAAGTTCTCCAGGATTTCCGTGACGAGGGTACGCGCGAGGTCGCGCGAGAGGCGGTCGAGGGCGGGCTGGTCTTCTTCAAAGAGCCCAGGGGCGGTCTGGCTCACCTGGTATTGTTCGCGGAAGATGTAGTTGGGGTTGGCGAACACCACTTTCTTGCTGCGCAAGTCCACCAACTCCACGCTGGCTGTCACTTGGATTTGCAGCGATGTGGCGCGGCCGGTGCTGAGGTCGAAAGTGAGGACGCCCGAGCGGACCTCCTTGACCGTTCCCTTCAACACGGCATCGGCGTCGGCGGGGTTCGGCGTGACGCGGAATCGCGTGCGCGCGATGAATTCGCGCGTGACCGCCGCGGCGAGCCTCTGCTCGACGCGGAACCTGGGAGATTCGTTCACGAAGATGGGGATGGCGAGGGTCTTGATATCCGGGGGCAAGCGGTCGCCGCGCCCCGCCACGCGATAGCCGCAGACAGTCAGAAGAAACAGTAGGCAGAAGGCAGTAGGCAGAAGGCAGATCGTAGCGGACGACAGACGGCGCCGAGAAGGAAAAGACTCCTGACGGCGAGCCTGCTCTTGCCAGCGCCATCGGCTCACTCGCGACTGTTGGTTATGAGGCAATGCGTTCTCCAGCATTTTGCATCAAGGGCGAACCCGTTCACGCAGGCTCTCGGCGATTTCGACCGCGTTCACGGCGGCGAGGCGAACATTATCGGCCACTGCCCAGACCCAGATGCCCGTCGGGTGCTCGGCATCCGAAGTGACGCAGTCTATCAGGATATCGCTCGAACCCGTAACCTCGAGTTGCGAAGGCGCTTCCTGGGACAAGCGCCGCAGGCGGATGCGCTCCCCCTGCAAGGCTGCTCCGGCTGCCTCCGGGGGCACGGGTGTGGTTGTCTCCACGTAGAGCGAAAGGGCCAACGAGTAGAACACCGGCACCTGAAAGAGCCGCAACGCGGGCAGGGGAACTCGATTGCCCAGGTACTGGCGCAATTGCTGGCGCGCACGGGCTTCGAGGTTCGTCAGCTCGGTGTGCTCCACCCGCCCCAGCCGGGGGAGCAGATTGAACGCCAGTTGGGCGCCGAAGATCTGGCGGGGAATCTTCTGAAAGCTCAGCAAATTCACCGTCTGCTTCTGGAGCTCCTCAATCCCCCGGGAACCGATTTCCGATGCGGAGGTGAAAAGTTGCGCCACCGCACTCTTCAGGGGAAAACGTGCCGCCAGGCGCAGCAGCAGACTGGAGATCACAATGACCGCCGGGTGCGCAGAGACGTAGAAAGAAGACACGCCCGGCTCCGTCTGGTGCGCCGGAAAGCGCCGGTCAAGGAAGGGAATACTCACGACTTTCTTTGGCGTCGCGCCAACGCTCTCACCTGCGGTCTCGCTCAGTTCCTCGCCGGTCAGATCGATCACCCGACAATGCGTGCGCCGCCCTTCGGTTCCCCTGACCGCGAAGCTCTCCGCAGCCCTCAGAAACGACGGCTTGCCTGTGGCGGCTCCCGACTCCGGCGCGGCGGGGTGAGTTGCTAGAAAGGCGAAGTCCAGTTCCGCCTCGCTTACGTCCGCGTCTTGAACGGAAGCGTGCAGCCCTTCGCGCAGATCGACGATGGGCAGCTCGGCTTCTTCCTCGTCCGCCTCGAAGGTGACCAGCCGAGAGACGGGGAAACTCCGTTCCTCGAGCACGGTGACGATTTCTTTACCCAGGAGCGAGGAAGCTCCCACCACGGCCACACGGTACCCTTCTTTCTCGACTTTCATGCCGCATGAACCTCTTCCGGTGCAGGCGGGTGCGGGCGAAGCTTGGAGGTGAAGCGGAGTATGATGCCAGAAAGGGCGTAGGTGAGAGCCATGCTGAGCAGCACCGGCTCCGAGAAGGCCGCGATGGCCCAGACGATCAGACCGAGGAAAATGATGGCCACGTAAGGACGCCGCCGCCTTAAATCCAGCGTCTTAAAGCTGTAATACCGCATCCTGCTGACCATCAGGAATGCAAGCGTGGCGAGGATCGCCATCCAGAGCAGACCGTAAGCCCAGTGGCTCACGGGCTGTTTTTCCCAGTGGACGATGGCGGCGACCACGCCCGCGGCCGCCGGAATGGGCAAGCCGACGAAGAACCGCCGGTCACTGCTGGGCTTCAGGCTCTCAGTGTTAAAGCGCGCCAGGCGCGCGGCGCCACAAATCACGAACGCGAAGGTCACGACCCAGCCCAACTGCCGGAGGTGCTGGACTAAGTCTGTTCCGAGAGTCTCATCCACGCCGCGAATGCCCCACACGTAAGCCAACATTGCGGGGGCCACACCAAAGGTGATGACGTCGGCCAGGGAGTCGAACTCGCGGCCAAAAGCCGAAGTGGCATTGGTCAGGCGGGCGATGCGCCCGTCCAAGCCGTCGAAGAGGATTGCCCATCCTATAGCTTTAGCGGCATTATCGAAAGCCACCAGGCTCAACCCCATCCCTGCGCCTGCCGCGACCATCTGAGCCCCGCGGAGAATCGAGAGGATGGCGAAATAACCACAGACCAGCGTGCCCACCGTGAACAGGCTGGGCAGAATGTAAACGCCGCGCCGCAGATGACCTTTTCTATCCGGCTTGGAAACTGGGTTCGCTGATACCAAGAATACTGCTCCCCGCCCGGACGTGGTCTCCGATCCTGACGCACAAGCCAACTTTCGGTTCCACGAGCACGTCCACGCGCGAGCCGAACTTAATCATGCCCACGCGTTCGCCACGCTCGAGCGTGTCGCCCAAATGCTTCCAGAATACGATACGCCGGGCCACAAGGCCAGCGATTTGCTTTACAACCACCTCGCCTTGCGCGCCCTGCACGCTGAAAACGTTCTGCTCGTTCTCCGCCGAGGCAAGTTCCTGCGAGGCGATCCGAAAGGCGCCCTTCCGGTAATGAACTTCTTGGATGGTTCCGGCGATGGGCGCGCGGTTGACGTGCACGTCGAGCGGCGACATGAAAATGCTCACCCGACGCACCGCTCGGCCTTCGTAGCTTTCCTCGGCTACTTGGACTACGCGGCCGTCCGCCGGAGAAACGATGGCCTGAGGATCGGTGGGGATATGGCGGTCGGGATCGCGAAAGAAATTAAGAACCAGAACGGCAAGAATCAGAAAGAAGATCGTGAGAACCAGAAGCGAGGCGTTCCGCTCCCTCAACCAAGCGCCCATCAGGCCGCCGGCGATCAGCACCAGCGGCAAACCGTACCAGTAGCCCTCCTTGACCATGGATCGTTACGCGTCGGCCGGGGTAACCCCCGGTCCCGTCGCTTAGCCTTCTTTGTCGTATGCTTAACGCGCCGGCTTCCTCTGCCGGCGGCTGCGACACAAGCCCTGCCGGCCCGCGCTGATCCTGGAACGCTTAGCGGACGGCGAGGGCCTGCCGGACTAGCATCTCCATCTGGTCTTTCACCCGTAGCTTCAACTTCTTCAGCCGGACTTCTTCCAGTTGTTCCTGTTCGGTGAGGTAGCATTTCGAAGCGAGTTTTTCAAGCTGGGAAGCGTAACGGGTGTGTTCTTCCAAGAGGCGTTGATATTCTTCGTTGCTGGCCATCAATTGCTCCCGGATGGCCTCGGTAGGGGTGCTCACGGGCGTGCCACCTCCGTAGCTGAAGTCGCTGCGAAGCAAGGCTAGCATACCCGCCCCGGCCGTTCAAGCGAAACCGGCCTCGGGCTTCTTGTAAGCAAGAGAACATGGCCGCTGCCCTGAGGCTAGCGCGGGGAGCGTCCCTTGAGGTGCCATTCCTCGATTCTTACGCTCACTACACCCTGGAGGCCGGTGTCGGCCTCCAGCCCTGTTGCTCTTAGTCTGGCAAGGTGCACACCCTTAGCCGTGCTCCAAGCAGGGACCAGATTCTTGACATTGCCAGCCGGTCCTGGCCCCTCAGGGACTTACCGCGAGAAGTGTGGGCGAAAGGCAATCGCCAGGGAAATCACCAACGCCTGTCTGGGGATTCGCGGCATTGGTGTTCGCATGTGGAGAGGGAGCTTGCTGGTCGTGACTGCCGCTCGGAAAACAAAGCCCCCCCGGCAATTGGGCCGGGGGTTTGCGAGGAACCTCAAGTCGCCTTCCTGCGGAAGCTTATTGCCGGGAGGTTCCGCCTGGATTTGTTCCTTCTTGGCCTTCCTTCTGCCCTTCGGTCGCACCACGCTTCTTCCCGTGTTTCTTGTGGGCCTTGCCGTGCTGCTCCGAGGCAGTGGTCGCTTCCTTCTTCTTCTTTCCTGGCGACTTGGCGAGAACTGGCATCGTCAACGAGAAGGCAACAGCGACCGTGAACAGTAAGGTGAAGAACTTCTTCATAGCTCTGAAAACCTCCTTGTGGAATGAATCTCCGCACGTTCTGTGGCACTTGAGGGTCCAAAGAGTCCATTTGGTGTGCCGGACAGATAACCTCTCACCTTTTCTGGGGTTAGCTTCGGAACCGCGACGAATCAGTGCGGCCAGTTGGTGCCAACTTGAGTGGGATGTACACGAATCCGGGTGGGCTGCGCACGAAATCGGAGGAGTGCGCAGGTCCCGAAGGGAGCGGTCCCGGGTCTCCGGTGGCGGCACTTCTGAGTATGAGCCGGCCCGCCCCCGCCTTTTTCAATTTCGCCGTGGCATGACCTCCGCCCGCCCTGTGGAGGTCATGATTGACGGGCTTGGCTCGCTGATGTGGGCAATCAAAGCCTCGCTGGCGGCACGGCAGGTGGGAAGAGTTCCAAGCACAGAACAAAGGCGTCTTCGCTGGGTTCCCGATAATAGTCCCTGCGGAGCAAGCGCAGTCCGAACCCGATGGAGAAGAAAAGCTCCAGCGCGGGCTTATTGGAGGTGCGGACCTCCAGGAAGACTCGCTTCGCTCCTGCCTCAAGAAGCCGCTGGGTCGCCTCCTCAAGCAAGGCTTTCCCGACACTCTGGTGTTGGTGCGGGGGATCAACGGCCATGTTCAGCAGTTCTGCTTCGTCGATCACCCGATGGAAGGCCGCAAAGCCCAAGATCTTAGGGGGAACCATAGTTTCGAGCTCCGCCACCAAGATCATGCCACCGGGGTCGTCGGCTAAGCGGGCGTAGTCGGCCTCAAGCCAGTTCGCCGCTTGGGGGCACTTCGCCTGAATGGCGAGGATCGCGTAGAGGTCCTCCGTGGACATTTGCCGGATCTTCATCGCATTACAGCTCTCGGCGATCAACTTTCAGCAAGCAGCTTGGAGCTTTCAGTCCGCTCGGTTCTGGCGGCCGACTATGTTCCGCCTCCGTCTTGCGGAGGACTGAGTGCGGACTTCCGATCGCTGTCTTACTCCCGCCAGTTCAACTCAGCGTCAGGACGCCGGATGTAGTAGGCGTCCAGCACGGCTGGTGGTTCGGTACGTCCTTGCTGGTGTGCCTTGAGAGCCAAGCGGCTGATTGCCCCGACCAGCGTTCCCGGAACGCATTGCCACCCATATGAATTTGGAAGGTTATCCCTTAGCGCCAGAGCCGCCTGCTCGTGCTCCCTGACCAGACAGGTCACCCCTGCCGGGAGTCTCTCAGCGAGGAAAGGTACCAGCCCGGGCGGTCTTACCACCCAGCCTTCCTCTTCTGCCGTGAACGGGCCTTGGCTGCTGGTGGTGCCGGGCGGCAGGCGTCGGAAGATCTCCACGAAGAATTCTCCCCGGCGCGCGTCCAAGATAGGCACGGCCCAATCGGTTTCAGGGCGGGCTTCCTCCACGAGAGCTTCCAGAAGTGAAACCGCACCGGCCGGACGACTAAACGCCTTTGCCCAGGCCTGCGTCGCTGCCAAGCCCACGCGGATCCCCGTGAACGACCCTGGCCCGTTCGCCACGGCGAACAAGTCGACGTCGCCGAGACCGAGCTTCACTTGCCCGAGCGCCCGCTCCACCATCTCGAACAGGCTGATGGAGTATATGTTAGCGGGGCCTTCGTTGGCCACTGAGGCCAAGCAATCGAGATCCCGGTAAATCCCCACGCCGCCTTTCTCGCTTGTGGTGTCGAGGGCCAGGACTAGCATCGAGAGCCATTATAAGGTGGAAGGGAACATCTGTGTGATGGGCCTCGTTCGGCTCGCCGGGCGCAGGTTCACGCCGTGCCGAAAGCTGCCACGGGCCACCGCTGACCGCCAGTGTACTTGTGGGTTGCGGGCTCCTGCGGTTTGTTCGGGACGGAGCCGCCATGGACCGCCAAACGACCCGAACGTGAACAAGACGAGACCGGTGTCGCGCAGAAGAACTGTGGACGATGCTCGCGGTTTATAGCCTCTTAACCAGGTTAGCCACATTCTCCGCGAAATGCCGAATCGTCTCGATGCCTTCCTTATCCTGCCAGATCTCTCCCGGGTTTCTTCCGAAGACCATGTTCCAGTAAGTGGATCCCGGCACAATCATGTCGTTGATGAGGAAGAACATGAGCATTTCTTGCAGCGTGGAAGTATGGCCGCCTCTTCGTGCGACCGCAATCGGCCCTCCCACCTTCCCTGACAGGTATCCGTCGGATTGCCTGGAAACGTGGCCGATCCGCTGGAGGGCCGCCATGACGTCCCCGCGGGCTGTCCCGAAGTACACGGGGGACGCGACGATAAACCCTTTTGCCTGCCGCAATTTATCCATGATCTCATTCAAGCCATCTTCGATGCTGCACCGGCCGAGCTCGGCACACTTCCCGCAGGCTGTGCAGGATTCAATCTTCATTCCGCAAAGAGTGACAATCTCCGCCTTGACGCCCTTCGCCTCGATGACTTTCGCACACTCATCTATGAGCTGAGCTGTGTTTCCCTCGGCTCTGGGGCTGCCGCACATCAGGAGGACCTTAGCCATGATTCATTCTCCGATGATGATCTGGTAGTGCCACCTATTATCGCATGGTCTTTGGCTTGCTGCGACGCACGTCCGTTGAAACCTCACGTCTACGAGAGAACATGCGCTGCGGAGTCGAGGCGTCATCCCATGCCGCCAAGCTCGCCAGTCGTTTCGAAAGCCGGGACTAACGCGAGTGGCCATCATCGCGTTACACGTCCCGCAAATCGTCTTCGCTGAGACCGAAGTAGTGGCCTACTTCGTGGAGCAGTGTATTGCGGATCTGTCGGCGGACTTCCTTCTCGCTCGAGCAGACGGCCTCGATATTCTTCTGATAAAGATAGATCCGGTCGGGCGCGGCTGAGAAGAAGACACTCTTCTCAGTGCGAGGGATACCATGGAAGAGGCCCAGCAGGAGGTTGCGGTCAAGTCCTGCTTCGGGCTCCCGGGGCGGCGTGTCCTCCACAATGATGGCGACATTCGCCAGCTTCCTGCGATAAATCTTCGGCAGCCTTTGAAGCGCTTCTTCGACGAGTTTTTCAAATCGCTTGCGATCCATTGCATCCACAGCTCGCACGAGCCAACCCCAGAGGTTGAGGGCGGCTCAGGATAACACCGGGAGGCTCAAAGGCCATCGGTGTGCTCCACGCGTCGCGTACGTGGGCAAACCGTGTCCCGTATCGGCTGCCCGCATGCGCCATGGCAATGCCCGTCCCAAACGGGAGGCCAATCCGGTATGTTACAATGAACGCTCCAATGATGAGCGTTGTAGTGAGGGAGACGGCGTCTCTGAGCGTCCAACAGAGGAAGCTTGCCAGTCTGATCGACTACACGTTGCTTCGTCCCGAGGCCACGCGCGCCCAAGTGGAGCAATTTTGCGACGAGGCGTTGCATTGGGGCTTTGCGGTGGCCTGCGTATATCCCGCTTGGGTGCCTCTGGCGGTCGCGAAGCTGCGCAGCTCGCGGGTCAAAGTGGGAACGGTGGCAGGCTTTCCCTTTGGGGCTACGTCGACTTCCGCCAAACAAGCAGAGGCGGAGGCGGCCATCCTCTTGGGCGCAGAAGAAATCGACATGGTGATAAATGTGGGGGCGATGCGTTCCGGAGACCTCGAGCGCGTGGAGAGCGACATCCGGGGCGTGGTGGAGGTCTGCCACGCGCGGTGCGCGATCCTCAAGGTGATCCTGGAAAACGCTTTCCTGTCTGACCAAGAGAAGATCTCAGCCTGCCGGAGTGCGAAACAGGCCGGCGCAGACTTCGTGAAAACTTCCACGGGCTTTGCTCCCTCTGGCGCGACAGTTGCCGACGTCCGCCTGATGCGCGAGACCGTGGGCCCCGAGATGGGCGTCAAGGCGGCGGGCGGCATCCGGACTCTGGCCGACGCCCTGAGTATGCTCCACGCCGGCGCCAACCGACTGGGCACGAGCGCCGGCGTTGCGATCTTGCGCGAAGCGGCTCACCCGTAGGGAGAAACCTGTTCTCCCCCGCCGTGTCAGGCTCATCCCGATGAAGACCAGCGGGAAAGGCAAGGATCGGCGCGGCAGAACCCATGGCCGATACGTCTAAACCCGCCACCCGACCACTCGAGCTGACCGAGCTGCTCACCTTGATGCTCGAGGTCAGCGAGCAGATCAGCTCCACCCTGGACCTCGATGAACTGATGGTCCGGATCGCGGAGATCGTCAAGCGCGCCATTGACTACGAAGTCTTCGCTATCCTTCTCTTGCATGAGAAGACTCAGGAGCTACGCATTCGCTTCAGCCTCGGCCACCCGGACGAGGTGGTCCAGTCGCTGCGGATTAAGGTGGGCAAAGGGATTGTGGGGCGCGCCGCCCAGTTACGCCGCTCGGTTCTGGTAAACGACGTACAAAAGGATCCGGCTTACATCCCATCCTTGCCCTCCGTCCGCTCCGAGCTGGCGGTTCCTCTGATGTTCAAAAACCGGGTGATCGGAGTCATCGACCTGGAGGCACCCTGGCCGGATTTCTTCAACGATTCCCACGTGAATCTCCTGGAGCTCCTGGCCAGCCGCATGGCCATGGCGATTGAGAACGCCCGGCTCTACCGCCGCAGCGTACGCCAGGCGCGGACCCTCCAACTTCTCAACGAGATCAGCCGCGAGGTGAGTTCGGTCTTGGTCCTGAACGAATTGCTGCGCAAGATCGGGACGCTCACAAAACGCCTGATCGACTATCACCGCTTCAGCATCCTGCTGGCCGACGAGCAGGCCCAGACCTTTAACGCCGTGATTTCCCTGAAGCAGGATGAGCGCATGCCCGAGAAATGCACGGTCCATTTCGGCGAGGGCATTGTGGGCACGGCGGCCAGTTTACGCCAGGCCGTGGTGGTCCCCGACGTCTCCAAGGATCCGCGCTACATCTGCGTCAACCCTGAAACCCGCTCGGAGATGGCGGTTCCGCTCATGCACGGGGAGCGCGTCATCGGGGTGGTGGATCTCGAGAGCCCCCAGCCCAACTACTTCGCCGATGAGCATGTGCGAATCTTCTCCACGTTGGCGCCGCAAATTGCCATTGCCATTGAGAATGCGCGGTTGTATGAGCGCGTGACACGTAGTGAGGCGCGCCTGGAACGCGACCTCCAGCGCGCCCAAGAAATCCAGATGCATCTCATGCCGGGGATTCCCCCGGTTATACCCGGACTGGAAGTGGCCTTGCGCTTTCAGCCGGCGCGGGAGTTGGGAGGCGATCTCTACGATTTCTTGGTTTACAGCAAAGACCGGCATGTGCTTACGGTCGGCGACGTGAGCGGCAAAGGCGCTCCCGCGGCCCTCTATGGCGCCATGGCCAGTGGTATCATCCGCAGCCTGGCGCCGCAAAAGCTTGCGCCGCCGGAAATGCTGGTGAGGCTCAATGGCACGCTCCTGGAGCGCAAGATCGAGGGTCACTTCATCACTCTGACCTACGCCATTTGGGAACCGAAGCTCAGAACTCTGCGGCTTGCCAACGCCGGAATGCCCTTACCGCTCCTGGTCCGGCAGGGCCAGTGCCGCCCGATTCGCGCCGAGGGAATCCCCCTGGGCCTGCTCGAACACACCCAGTACCAGGAAACCTCCGTAAGCTTGGAGTCGGGTGATCTGCTGGCGCTGCTTTCCGACGGCATCGTCGAGGCTGCGAACCCCAAGCACGAGGAGTTCGGGACACGCCGTCTGGAGCACGTGTTACGGCAGAACGCCCATCGTCCTCCGCAGGAAATTGTCGACATCCTCTTTCAAGAGGTCGAACGGTTTGAGCAGGGCCGGCCTCGGCGCGACGACCAGACGCTCATTCTGGTGAGAGTGCGTTAATTGTAGATTGAAGTGCTTGGGCATTGAGCCACAGGATGAGGCATCCTCTCAGTGGTCAGTTGCGCGATGTACCAATCTGGTAACGAGGGATTTCATTACCGCTCTGGGGAGTTTCATTGTGAGGACGTTCCTGTTTCATCCCTCGCCGACCGCTTCGGAACGCCCGTCTACGTGTATAGCCAGGGTGCAATCATCGGGAACTTCCGGGAGCTCCGTGAGCGCTTGGCGCAGGTCCCGAGCCTGATCTGCTACTCCGTTAAAGCTAATTCCAATCTGAGAATCTTGCGTCTTCTGCGGGACGCCGGCGCCGGGTTCGATGTGGTGTCGGGCGGAGAGCTAGCCCGGGCGCTCCGTGTAGGGGCTGCTCCGGACGCCATCGTTTTCTCCGGCGTTGGCAAGACCCAAGCAGAGGTAGACGCTGGCCTCGAAGCCGGCATTCTGATGTTCAATGTGGAGTCGTCCGGCGAACTGGACATGGTCGAGTGTCGCGCGCAGGCCCTGGCGAAGCCGGCGCGGGTTTCCATCCGCGTCAATCCCGACGTGGTGGCCCAAACGCATCCCTACGTTTCCACGGGCCAGATCATCCACAAGTTCGGCGTCCCTAAAGAAGAGGCATTGGACCTCTATCGACGCGCCGCGCGCTGGCCTCACCTTAAGATTCACGGTGTGGCCTGCCACATCGGATCGCAAATCCTTGAGGTGGAGCCTTTTCTGAAGGCGCTCGACGAGATTCTCGATGTCGCGCGGCAGCTACAGGTTGAGGGCGTGCAGGTTGAGTTCTTGGATTTGGGCGGCGGTTATGGCATTCGCTATGCCGACGAACAGCCCTTGGATTTTGATCGCTTGATGCAAGGGATCGCAGACAGGCTCCGCGATACCCGCTACCGGCTCATCCTCGAACCAGGCCGCGCCTTAGTGGGTGACGCGGGCATCCTGCTCACGCGCGTCCTTTACGTGAAGCGAAGCCAGCAGAAGAAATTCATCGTGGTGGACGCAGGAATGAATGACCTGATGCGGCCTACGCTCTATGGCTCCTACCACGAGATTGTCCCTACTCATGAACGCCCGGCCGAAAAACTCCTGGCCGATGTGGTCGGCCCGCTCTGTGAGACCGGCGATTTCCTGGCGCAGGATCGCGAGATGCCCGATGTGCAGCCCGGCGACCTGCTCGCCATCCTCACCGCCGGCGCCTATGGATTCGTACTCGCCTCTAACTACAACACCCGCCCTCGTGCCGCCGAAGTCCTGGTCCACGGGGCTGAAGTGGAATTGATCCGCCCGCGCGAACGCGTGGAAGATTTGATGGTTGGAGAGAGGCCGTAGGTGCGACCTGCGGGGTCGGCAGGAGGCTGGCAAGGACTGCTACCGTTCTCCCCACTTCAACTTCTGTCGGAGGATATCGAAATAACCCATGTGCGGTGGCTGGATGAGTTCCACATAGGAGGGAGCTTTCTTCAAGCGCACGAGGTCTTCGCTGTGGGCGGTGATTCCTACTTGGCCGTCCGCGGTCAGGTAGGCCGCCTCGCGCTGGCTTTTCACCGCCACCTCAATGGTGGCGGTGTTGGGAAGGACCAAGGGCCGGTGGGTCAGGGTGTGGGCGCAGATGGGCGTGACGATGAACGCCTCCACCGAGGGCACAACGATCGGCCCGCCGGCGGCCAGCGAGTACGCTGTGGAGCCCGTGGGCGTGGAAACAATCAGCCCGTCGGACTTGTAAGTAGAGATGAACTTGCCATCTACCAGGACGTCGAAATCGAGGATGCGTGCGATGGCACCCTTGTTCAGGACCACGTCATTCAACGCCAGAAACGAGGAGATGACCTCGTCTGCCCGGACCAGCTCCCCTTCGATCTGCACGCGGCGTTCTGTGCGAAAGTTCCCAGCCAGCACCATTTCCAGCGTGGGGTAAAGCTCCTCGCGTGTAATCACGGTCAGGAACCCCAGGCCGCCGAGATTGACCGCCAGGATGGGAACCGGTCTGCGATTCAGCGCTCGCGCCGCGGCCAGCAGAGTCCCGTCGCCTCCCAGAACCACCAGCATGTCCACTTGCGCCGGCATTTCATTGCGCGTCAGGCTCTTCTCGGAACTCTCCACGATGGCCCCGGTTTCCTTGTCAATGAACACTTCCACGTTGCGCTTCCGGAGCCACCCAAGCAGCGGTGGCACAACTTCCCGGATCTCGACTTTTTTCGGCTTGGAAATAATCCCGATCTTCTTGATAGGCATGGGCCTGGGCATTCCTCAAACGTTGAAGTAAGCCATCGCGCTGCGCTCAACCTGTGCGGACTTGTTGGGATCGCGCTTCAACCTGAACAAGCGTGGGGGCTATTCTAGCCAGATTTTCGCCAAAGCGCATGCAGGAAATACTCGCGGTTCCCTTCCGCACCCGGTAAGGCGCTTTCGGTGGAAGCAAGCTGGCTGAAACCTAGTTCAAGGAGTTTGCGCGAAACCTTAGCAATGGCCTCGTGATGGAGCTCGGGGTCACGAACAATCCCGCCTTTGCCGACCTTGCCACGGCCCACTTCGAATTGCGGCTTCACGAGGATCAGCACGTGCGCCGGCGGCGCGAGAAGCGGTGGGACGGCCGGAAGGATCAATGTCGCCGAGATGAATGAAACATCAATTGTTGCCAATTCGACCCGTGTTCCGGTCTGGTCGAACTTCAGATGGCGAGCGTTGGTTCTCTCCAGCACGAGCACGCGGGGATCGCGGCGCAGTTTCCAGTCCAGTTGATTTGTCCCGACGTCGACTGCAATGACTTTGGCAGCTCCCCACTGCAACAGGCAGTCGGTGAATCCCCCGGTCGAGGCGCCGATGTCTAGGCAGATCTTCCCCGTAGGGTCAATGCGGAAGTGCTCTAACGCCGCTTCCAGTTTTATACCGCCGCGGCTGACGTACCTCATCGGCTCGCCGAGCAGTCGCAGGCTGGCCTGCGAACCTACCGCAGCGCCACACTTTTCCACTTTCTGCTCCTCCACTAGGACTTTGCCGGCGAGAATCATTGCCTGAGCCTTCTCGCGAGAGTCCACCAGCCCCCGCTCCACGAGGAGACGATCCAAGCGTATTTTGCCGGCACGTCCCTCGGCCATGAGGGAAGGATACTCTCTGCGCCCAAGGATGCAATAGGGGCGAGGGCGGGGTCCTCGGGCTTGCGACGGGAGGCTTACTCTTCGTGCACTTGTCGATGGTGACTGCCAACTGGAAGCAGCATGCGCTGTCTTAATCGGTCCGTTGACTTGTGAGCGGGCGCGGCCTAAGATGGCGCGGGAAGAAAGGAGGTTGCGCGCATGCAGCTAAGCATCAACACTCGGGAAAAGCAAGGTGTCGTCGTGTTGGATGTAAGCGGCAGAATCGTCGCGGGCGAGGAGTGCGATAGCCTGCGCAACAAGATCAAGGAACTGCTGACGAGCAACCAGAAGAAGATTTTTCTGAACCTGGGAGAGGTGGCCCGCGTCGACAGCACGGGGATCGGTATTCTGGTGGAGGCGGTCATAAATACGGTAAGAGAAGGTGGACACCTCAAACTGGTCAATGTTCCGCGGTTAATCCGCAGTATTCTTTCTACTCACCGGCTGCTGCAAGCTTTTGAGATCTATGATAACGAAGAAGCAGCTCTGGTCAGCTTAGAGAAACAGACCCAGGAGCCCGCCGCCTAGCCTCGGTGCCCGGATTTGCGAGCCGGGAGGCTTTGTGCTTCCCAAGGTTAGTTGGCTTTCGTGGAAGATCTCAATCCGCACAAACATCCCAACAGGAAGGAGCGGACCTGAAAAAGCCCAAGGAGAGAACGGAGCGGCAGGATAGGCAGATTTCCCGGCGTGCGTTTGTGGCGGGTGCCGCCTCAACGGCGGCGATGTTTACGATTGTGCCTCGCCAGGTGCTGGGCGGTCCCGGCTATACCCCGCCAAGCGACAAACTCAATATCGCCTGTATTGGTGTGGGCTCGCAAGGCACGCGCGTCATGATGGAGTTCATGAAGCAGGCGGACATACAGGTCGTCTCCGTGGGCGACGTCAATAAAGGCAGCAGCGACTTCCAGGAGTGGGGAGACAACGAGATTCGCGACAAGGAGCGGGAGCTGCTGGGCGATTCGAGGTGGGGCAGTGACTGGAAGGGTTGCACCTGCGGCCGCGAGCCAGCCAAGCGCCTGGTCGAGGCCTATTACGGCAAACGCACCACTTCCGGCCGCTACAACGGCTGCGCCGCCTACAACGACTACCGCGAGCTGCTCGAAAAGGAAAAGGACGTTGACGCGGTGATCGTCGGCACGCCGGACCACCTGCACGCCGTCGTCTCCATCGCCGCCATGCGCAAGAAGAAGCACGTTTTCTGTCAGAAGCCGCTCACGCACTCCATAACCGAAGCGCGCAAGATCGCGGAAGTGGCGCGCGAGATGGGCGTGGCGACGCAGGTGGCCACCGGCAACTCGGCCTCCGAGGAGACCCGCCTGCTCTGCGAGTGGATCTGGGACGGTGCCATCGGCCCTGTGCGCGAGGTCCACAACTGGTCCGGCCGCCCTTACTGGCCGCAGGGCCTGAACACCCCGGAGAATACCGACCCAGTTCCCGAATGGCTCGACTGGGACCTGTGGCTCGGCCCGGCGCCTTTCCGGCCATACAACCACGTCTATCAGCCCTTCGTCTGGCGCGGCTGGTACGATTTCGGGACCGGCTGCCTCGGTGACATGGGTTGCTACAGTTTTGACACCATCTTCCGTGTCCTGAAGCTGAGCACCCCTACAGTGGTGGAAGCCAGCTCGACGCCGCTCTTCAAGGAAAGCTTCCCGCTGGCCTCCATCATTCACTTCTATTTCCCCGCGCGCGACAGCATGCCGCCCGTGCGCTTGACCTGGTACGACGGCGGGCTGAAGCCGCCTCGCCCCGAGGAGCTGGAAGAAGGCAAGAGCATGAGCGACGAGGACAACGAAGGCCTGCTCTTTATCGGCGACAAGGGAAAGATCCTGAGTGACTTCAGTGGCGGGAATCCGCGGCTGATTCCCGAAACAAAGATGCAAGCCTACAAGCAGCCGCCCAAAACGCTGCCGCGGTCCATCGGTCACGATCGGGAATGGATTGAAGCCTGTAAGGGAGGCAAGCCCGGCGCTGCCAACTTCGGCTTTTCCGGCCCGCTGACGGAAGTACTATTGCTGGGTAACGTCGCGCTGCGCTCCGGCAAGCGCATCGGATGGGATCCGGCCAACATGAAAACCCTTGGCGCCCCCGACGCCCAGCAGTACGTCGATTTTGCGTACCGCCAGGGGTGGACGTTGTAATCCCACCGCGTATCCCCCTTCACAGGCAGGGGTGATGCATCGCATCGCCCCTGCCTGCGTGTTTGGCAAACTCGCCTTTATGGTCTGAGTAGCAAGCGGTGTTTCAGTTGCGGGTGGGCGGGGAATTCGTGGGCGAAGTTCCTAATCTTTTCCACGATGCCGTCCACGTCCAGGCCGTACTTGGCGTGGAGCAGGCTGGGCGCGCCGTGCGGGATGATGCGATCGGGCACGGCGATGCGTAGGATGCTCGTGGGGATCTTACGGTCGTGCAGCAGAGCCGCGACGTGGGCGCCGAAGCCGCCAGCCTCAGTTCCTTCTTCCGCAGTCACCAGGAATTGCTTCTCTGCGGCTAGGCAAGAGATTAGTTCTTCGTCCAGAGGCTTCATAAAGCGGGCGTTGATGACGGTGGCCTGGATCCCCAGGGTCTCCAGCCTGGTTGCAGCTTCCAGGCACGGATAGACCATGCTACCGAGCGCGAGGATACCAATATCGTCTCCCTCCCTGAGGATTTCACCCTTACCGATCTCCAGGCGTTTGAACTCTGGATCCAGAAGCACACCCATGCCATTCCCGCGCGCGTAGCGCAGGGCGCCAGGGCCGTCCACGGTGAGCGCGGTGTAAAGCATGTGACGCAGCTCGTTCTCATCCTTGGGGGCCATCACCACCATCCCCGGCAGCACGGACAAGTAAACCAGATCATAAAGGCCGTGGTGGGTCGGGCCGTCGGCGCCCACGATGCCGCCACGGTCGAGCACGAAGGTGACCGGCGCGCGCATCAAGCAGGTGTCGTGCATGACCTGGTCGAAAGCGCGCTGGAGGAAGGTGGAATAGATGGCCACTACGGGTCGCATGCCTTCGCAAGCCAGCCCAGTAGCGAAGGTCACAGCGTGTTGCTCGGCGATCCCTACATCAAAGAACCGCTCCGGGAAACGGGCAGCAAATTCGTTGAGGCCTGTCCCTTCGCTCATGGCCGCCGTAATGGCCACAATGCGGGGATCTTTCTGCGCCAGCTGGCATATCGCCTTGCCGAAGACGGCGGTGTAGGTTGGCTCCTTGGCGGGGGTCTTGTGGAAGGCTCCAGTCGATATATCGAACTGCGTGACGCCGTGATACTTCACGGGAAGTTGTTCGGCGTGGGGATAGCCTTTGCCTTTTTGCGTGACAACATGCACGAGAGTGGGATGGGGATTTTCCTTCACCTTGGCGAGCACGTCGAGCAGGTCGTCGATACTGTGGCCGTTGATCGGGCCAATGTAATCGAACCCCAACTCCTCGAATACCAGCCCGGGAATCAACTTCGTCTTGGCAGATTCGACGAGATCTTTGGAGAGCCGCAGAAGACGGGGGCCCAAACGCGGGACCGACAGGATCATCTTCTCCACTTCTTCCCTCAGGCGGTGGTACGCCTGGCCGTGGACGATGCGGTTCAGATACCCAGAAAAGGCTCCTACGTTGGGGGAAATCGACATCATGTTGTCGTTGAGAATGACCAACACCTTCTTCTGGAGCGTGCCCAGGTTGTTGATCCCTTCGAGCTCCAGGCCCGAGGTCAGGCCTGCGTCGCCCACCACCGCGATCACGTGGTAGTCCTCGCCTTTCAGGTCGCGGGCCACGGCCATGCCGAGCGCTCCGGAAATAGCCGTGCCGGCGTGGGCCACGTTGAAGGTGTCGTAGGGGCTCTCATCGCGCGCCGGGAAGCCCGAGAGTCCTCCGTACTGCCGGATGGTGGGGAAGCGGTCCCGCCGGCCAGTGAGTACCTTGTGGCCGTAAGCCTGGTGGCCGACGTCCCAAACAATCTTGTCCTTGGGTGCGTCGAAGATGTAGTGGAGCGCGATGGTCAACTCCGTGGTGCCCAGGCTGGAGGCGAGGTGGCCGCCGATCTTCGAGATCACCGAGATCATGTAGTTTCGTAATTCCTCGGCGACCTTCGGCAATTCTTCGCGCGGGATCTTTTTGAGGTCCGCCGGAGAATCGATGCGCGTCAGGTACTGGTATTCCATCAAGAATTCCTCACAATCAGAAACTGAGCGATGCCTTGCAGCGTCTGGGCACGGCTTCCGTAGGGTTCAAGAGCCGCGCACGCCTCTTGGACAAGCTGCGAGGCAATGCGCCGGGATTCTTCAATCCCGTGCAGCGCCGGATACGTGGCCTTGTGCTGCCGTTCGTCCTTGCCCACGCTCTTGCCCATGGCTTCCTGGGAGCCGAGCACGTCGAGCAGATCGTCCACGATCTGGAACGCCAAGCCGACCTTTTGGCCGTAAGTGCTCACGCGAGCCAAGTCGTCTTCCACCGCTTGGGCGTAAAGCGCGCCACACCGCACAGCGGCTCGGATGAACGCTGCGGTCTTGGCGGAATGGATGTACTCAAGGGTCTTGGCATCGGTCTCCCGGCCGGTTGTTTCCAGATCGATCACCTGCCCGCCGACCATGCCTCCGCGGGTGCCGATGGCATGGGCGAGCTCTTGGATCACCCGCAGTTTCGAGGCCTCGGGAGGCGGCCCGGGAGACGCGATGGCTTCGAATGCCAACGTCAGGAGCGCGTCTCCCGCCAGGATAGCTGTGGCCTCGCCGAAGGCACGGTGGCAGGTAGGCTTGCCGCGCCGCAGGTCGTCATTATCCAGCGCCGGCAGATCGTCGTGGATGAGCGAATACGTGTGAATCAGCTCCAGAGCACTCCCCAGGCGGAGCAAGCACTTCTCGTCGCCCCCCAATAGCCGTCCCGACTCCAGGCAGAGAATCGGCCGCAGGCGCTTCCCTCCGGCAAACACCGAGTGCCTCATGGCGCGGTGGATGCTGGGCGGGTATTCGTCGTCGGTGGGCAGAAGAAGCTCGAGTTCGACGTCCACCAGGCCCCGCTGCTCTCTCAGATATCGCTGAATCGCTTCTGTTGAGATGGTGTTCACTGTTCCTTATCTCGGGTCGACCGGAAGTTCCGCCCCCCCATAGTCACCTTGAGCCTGGGGCAGCCGCAAGCCGCCGCGACACGATTCCCTGTGGGAACGGCGGCGCTGTCGCCTTCAGGCGGGTTCGGATTCCTCAGGCTCAAAAGGTTCCGCTACGCGCCGCGGCTGACCTCCAGCCTTCTTAGTCAGGATCTCGACGCGTCCCTCGGCCTCTTCCAATTGCTTGTGGCAGACCCCGGAGAGTTTCATCCCCTCCTCATAGAGCTGCAAGGCCTTTTCGAGCGGCAGGTCCGCGTCTTCTAACTGACGGACGATGGAGTCCAAACGCTCCAGGTTCTTCTCGAAAGGTTCCGGGTTGCCGGTCTTCGGTGATTGGGACATCGTCAGTAATCAGAACTCAGTGGTCCGTCGTCAGTTGCTTAGGGTGACGGCTGGGCAAACAGCGGTCAGCGAGCTCAAGGTGAACAGAGAGCACCCGCTCTGCCAGCCGTTGATAACTCGCAACGGACAACGGACCACTGATATCTGATTTCCTCCTTCAGTTCTCTTTACTTGCTGTCGCCTGCGTCGCGAGGACCTGCGCGACTTCCACAGCCATAGCATAGCGGCCAAAAGGCGCGGTGATCTGCACGCCCTGAACCACGTCACGGATCTCCAAGAGCGTTTCCTGCGCGATCTTGACCCCTTCCGCGCGCGCGCGGTCTCCGGTATCGGCCTTGCGCATCCGCTCCATGATCGCCGGCGGGAGAGAGATCCCCGGCACCTCATTATTCATGAATTCGGCGTTGCGGTAACTGGTCAGCGGCCAGATGCCAGCGATGACGGAAAACTCCCCCGTGGCAGCCCTCAGGCGCTGCAGGAAACTCGCGAGTCGGTCCGCGTCAAACACCGGCTGCGTAACGGCGAAGTTGGCGCCTGCTTCCACCTTGTATTTGAAGCGGCGGAGTTCCTCGTCCGGGTTCAGTGCGTACGGGTTTACCCCCACTCCGACCAGGAAACCTGTCTGCGTACCGAGAGGGTTGCCGCCCACATCCAGCCCCCGGTTCAGGTTGTTCAGGATGTTGACGAGCCCGATGGCGTCCACCTCGAAGACGGCGGTCTCGAGAACGGACGAAAATTGTGTCGTGTCGCGCGTTAGGGCCAGGATGTTCCGCAGGCCCAGAGCATAGGCCCCCAGCAGGTCGGATTGAATACTCAGGACGTTGCGGTCGCGAGAGCTATAATGCAGCAGAGCCTCGATGCCCACCTGTTGCTGCAGGAGGGCAGCCAAGGTCAGCGCGCTCATCCGCGCCGTGGCGCCCGACCCGTCCGGTATATTGACTGCATCCACGCCCCGCGCCAGAAGGTATTGGGCGCCTTCAATCTCCTTTGTGGCGTCGCATCCCTTGGGCGGAAGAATCTCGACCAGGATGGGAAATTCTCCACGAGCCAGCTTGCCAGCCAGGCGCGAGCGCGTTTCGAGTGGCACCGGTTCCAGCGTACGCCCCGGTCTACTCACCACCTCCATGGCCGCGCGAGACCGTTGCGGACTCATGGAGCGCACGGCGACCTTGATGGCCTTGATGTGTTCCGGGGTGGTCCCACAGCAGCCGCCCACCAGCCGCGCCCCGGTCTGGATGAACCGCCGAGCGTAATCGGCCATGTACTCCGGTGAGGAAAGATAGATGTTGCGGCCCTGAACAGTGCGTGGCACTCCTGCATTCGGTTGGGCAGAAAGCCTCTTGTCGGTCGCGGCGGCCATCCGTTCCAGCGTCTCGTGGATGGCGGCCGGTCCCACACTGCAGTTGAGTCCGATGGCGTCCGCACCCCACTCGTCGAGCCGGCGGGTGAAATCTTCCGGAAGTGTCCCGGTCGGCGTGCTACCGTCGTCCTGAACCGTCATCTGCACCACTACAGGAAGCGAACACGCATCGCGGGCAGCAAGCAGGGCCTGATGCGCCTCATTGAGGTCTATCATCGTCTCCACGATGATCAAGTCCACGCCGCCTTCGACGAGGGCTGCAATTTGCTCGCGAAACGCATCTCGCGCCTCTTCGAATGATGTCGGTCCCAGCGGTTCCAGGCGGATTCCCAGGGGACCCACTGACCCCGCGACGTACAGGTCGTCGCCTGCTACCTCCCGCGCCAGACGCGCGCCGGCGAGATTGATTTCGTGGACCTTGTCGCCGAGATTGAATTTCTGCAGGCGGAACCGACTTGCGCCAAACGTGTTGGTTTCCAGAACCTCCGCCCCGGCCTTGACGTAACCCAGGTGGACTTCCTTCACGAGCTGGGGCATCGTCAGGTTCAGCTCATCGAAGCAGCGGCCCAGGGAAATACCCTTGGAATAGAGCATTGTCCCCATTGCCCCATCGCAGACCATAGCCCGCTTTTCGAGTTTTTGAAGGAAGGGTTCCCGCATCCCTGGGTTAGTTTAGCACGTAAGCCGTTCAATGCGGAAAGGTTCCTGGTTGGCGGGCGTTGCCTGTAAGGGGTTCTATGGCCGTTGGCGGGTGCGGAGTCCCCTGGGCTTCCCAATCGGCAGAAAGCGGGAGGGCGAAGCGCTCCCCTACTAGTAGATCACAAACCCCTGCGCAAGACGCACATCTTCGTGCATAATTCCTTGACCTGTGGCTGACGCCATTTTCCAGGTCTTGTCCGATTTCTTCGCACGCTATGGATACGGGGTAGCCTTCTTTGGAGTCATGCTCTCGGCTACGACGATTGCCGGCGCTGGATTCCTGTTCGGAAGCAGTTGGGAAAGAGTGGTTCGCTTCGCGAAGGAATTCGAGGAGCTAACGGTCGGTCTGATATTGGTTGGCACTGTGGCCTGGTTGATCTTTTATCAGAGGCGGCGGGGCAAGAAGGGCTGAACTGCCCAGATGCCTGGCTTCCAGGTATCCGAGTCCAGGCTAGTGGTTGGGAAGCCCCGTTGTCCCGCACATACGAAGCGCTCGAAATGAAGCTATTGGTGAAACGCCTCGGCTTGTTGATTCTTGGTTGGGCATTTGTGCTGGTAGGGATTGCCGGCCTCTTTCTCCCTATCTTGCAGGGGATTCTGTTCATTGTCATCGGCCTGCTTATCCTGTCCTCGGAGTACGTCTGGGCCCACCGATTGGTAGAGAAGCTCAAGATTCGGTTTCCGGGAGTGGCCCAGGCATCCGCGGCAGCGTCTGAGAAGGCCAGGCTATGGATCCAGCGGCTGGGACGGACCTCTCCTTCCAGCCGCGACGATAGCGGCAAGAGCAAATAACGAGTTGTGTCCGTACTCTTGACCGGTGTATCAGGTCTCTCACGTGCATCTTACTTTGTCGCGAGCCAGGCATTCCGGAACGTGATTTGCTCCGGAGTGGCCCTCGGCGCCTCTTCAATCAGGTATTGATCGGGGATTGGCGGGTCGAGGGTCACGGGGATTATTTCCCGGCGTCCGTGGCGTTCGACGGTGAAAGGAACCCTGGCACCGGGAGGATAGATCTTCAGGCGGTTCTTCAATTCCTCGGTGGCCAACGATTGATCGTCGACAGCAATCAGGAGGTCGTCACGGCCGAGTCCGGCGCGGTCGGCGCCTCCACCCGGACGGACGGCGAAGATCCTGGTGCCGCGGTTATCAGGTTGGGACAGCACGCCGATACTGGGAGCAGCTTTGGGCGTCGCGGAGACGCGAAGGCGCAGACCCGCGTGCGCCAAAGTATCCGCGTACGGAAGCCCCTCGGTACCGCGAACGTAGCGTTCGAAAAATGAACTGAAGTCACTCCCCGCCACCGCGTTCACGGCTTCCAAAATATCCTTATCCTCGTAGCCGCGGCCTGGGCCGTAGTAACTTGTCGCCGGAGCCTGGTAGAACCTCTGGTACATATCCAGCAGCACGTCCTGGAGCGACCTGCGCCCTTCGGTGCGCGCGCGAATTTCCAAGTCGAGCAGCATTCCAAGCACCGCGCCCTTGTTGTAGTAGGAAATAGTAGCGATGGCGAAGTTGGTCTCCTGCATCTGAGGCGAGCGATCGTAAAACCAGGCGTGGAAGCTGGAGCATTCCGCGGACATCAACGCACGCCCCGGTTCCCACTCTAGGTTGCGGATCTCCTCGGCCAAATGGTCAAAGAACTGTTGCCGACTCCATACGCCGGAGCGGAAGAGGTGGAGATATGCCAAGTAACTGGTCACGCCCTCGACAAACCAGAGGGAGCGCGAATAATTCTCCCGGGTGTAGTCGAAAGGCCCGAGGGCGGCAGGCCGTAGGCGCTTGACGTTCCAGAGATGGAAGAGCTCGTGCGCTGCAGTCTCCAGCGCCTCCAGCACACCATCGCGCAGGCTGCCGCGAATGACAATCTGGGTCGAGTTCAAGTGTTCCATTCCATCTCCTTGGGTGATGTCGGGAGCGAAATGGAAGATGAAGGTGTAATGCTGTAAGTCCGGCTCCGGCATTACCGCCATCTCTGAACGGACGATCTTTTTCAGACCCTCAAGAAGCTTAGACCCGTCGGTGTCGTCCTCGTCGTAGCTGTGCACGGCGACGCGTATGGTCTTGCCTTGCTCCTGGAACTCATCGAGTGTGCACTCAGGTGAGATTTCGAGCGGTGTGTCCGCCAAGCGGTCATAGTTGGGCGCATGAAAGGTCCGCTGGTCCGTGGACGCGGAGAAACCGCTGATCACTTTCCATTTCGGCGGGGCCTCGACCGTCAGGGTGACAGGATCAGGCTTGTGCCCATCGACGTACATGAATGCGGACGGGCCGTTCAGATTGGCATGGGAGGAATCGAACTGCGAGAAGGAGCCGCTGAGGTCATTGCCGAAGACCCGATAGCGCACTTTGAGTGTCCCCCCGGCTTGGCGCGTGTCAACACGCCAGGTTTGCTTGTCGAGCTTGGTCCAGGGAAGGCGCTGACCCTGGGCGCCCTCCGTCTCAAATTCTTGCACGTTCTTGGCGAAGTCGTAGATCGCGTAGCGGCCCGGCGCCCAAGCGGGCATCACTAAATGGACCGTTGGGTCCGCCACCTTGTTCGCTACAATCTCAACGTCAACCAGATGACTTGCGGGCCGAGTCAAGCGCAGGTGGTACGCGAGATCGAGTGTGGCAGGAGACGAGTTCTCGGCCGTCCACGCCCGCCACGGGGCTGCCAGCACCATGAAAGCGAACAGCGCAAGCCTCAGAGCCACTTGACATTGAATCCCCAAAGCCGATCTCGTCCCAGGTCGCTCGCGACGCATTACTCGGTATCGGTGCGGTGTCGCGTTCATCTTTTTAATCTTTCCCCTTGATATGCAGTGTCGTTTCAAGGCGGCTGGCTTTCGTTCGATTGTGAGGCGGTGAAGTACGCTTACTGTCTCAACGCTGGCTCCAAGACCAGTTTGTGGACGGCTCCTCTTTCGACCGCCGAATCGCTGAAGAGCATCGGGAAGCTGCGGCCGTTGTACCAGGCGTCAAACTGGTCCCGGTAGTAGGGGCTGAACACTTGGCCCGACTCGCCAAGCGTAATGTTTTGCACAGAACTGTCGAAGTTGGAAAAATCCACCACCATGCGCATGGAAGGACCCAGGTTGGAGGTGGCCAGCCTCACCGTGGTTTCGGTGCCGGCTTGCGGAAAAGGACCGACGTCCAGCAGTCGCCTCAGGAGCGGGAATCCGCCGCTCAGCGGGTGCTGGAAGGTCAAAGGAATGGTCTCCCCCCACTGCCACATCCTGTCGCTGTGGCTGCCGACCAATTTGGGAATCCGCTTCACGCCTTCTTCGAGGCTTTTCACGAGTGTTTCACCGAAGGATGCGTCCCCGGGCGGCAGCCAGCGCGTCCACTGATTGGTCAAGACGTTCTCAAGGAATGTCGTGCTCATCGGCCAGGAGTAACCAGCGAGGTTCGCTCCGAGTTTGGGCTTGAGGAGGCGTTCCAGCAGGGCACGGCGAGTCACTTCGCAAACCAGGGTGGGAGCCGAGTCCGTTCGCGCCTCGCCGTCCCAGTGCACCAAGAGGCTCAAAGCAAACCTGGCGTCGTCACTTTGCGGAGCATGATGGAAGCTCGCTGACACCAGTTGTTTGGCCAGCCATTCATCGTCCAGGCTGTGAATGTCCATTTGAATTCGCAGCATGTCGGGGACGGTGAACGCGCTTCCCGCGCGGAGCAGTTGGTAGATGCGCACCGTGCGATATGGCGCCTCCCACTTACTGGTGATTAAGTAGGGGTACCCGTCAGGAACGACGCGCCCGTTGGCAGTGGCGATTATCCCTTCAGAGGGGTTGTATGCGTGGGGGAGTCCCTCAAACGGGATGTAGCCAGTCCAGTCGTAGTCGTCCGTGCTACCAGGCACGGGGACGCTGCCGTTGCCTTGCTTCCGGATGGGGACCCAGCCCGCAGCGTAAAAGCCAATGTTACCGTCCACATCCGCGAAGATGAAGTTCTGCTGGGGTCCCGAGAAGTCGCGGAGCGCGGCGACGAATTCTTCCCAATTTTTTGCCCGGTTGATCCTGAGGAAAGGGAAATGTAAGGCGCGGGGCTCGAGCGCTGTCCAACGCAGAGCCAGGTCGCGGTCGCCATCGTGGGAGATGACCGGGCCATGGCGTGTGAGCTTCACCGTGAAGTGGTAGTCGCGCTTGCCGCGGACCTTGATGACCTCGTTGCGGATCGCGGCCTCGACCCACTCGGCGTTGTGGAGGTACTTATTGGAGTCACGGAAGTTGAAGCTCTCGACGTACAGATCCTGGACGTCTGGGCCGGTGTTGGTCGCGCCCCAGGCAATCCGCTCGTTGTGGCCGAGGATCACTGCGGGCATGCCGGGAAAGCTTACGCCGGTTGCGTCCAGGCCCGGTGCCTTCAGGTGGATCATGTACCAAACGCTGGGGATGCTGTGCCCCAGGTGGGGATCGTTGGCGAGCAGCGGTTTGCCGGATTGCGTGTATGACCCAGCCAGAACCCAATTATTGCTGCCGAGGCTCCTCGCCGAACTGCTGCCCACGGATGTTACTGCTGCCAGAACGGGGTCAAGGTCAGCGAAATCAGGTGTTGAGGAAACCTGGGGCTTCGGGGGACTGGCAGCGGGTGCCGTGGGAAGTTCAGCAACCGGCTGGTCGAGCGCGGAACGGTCAGGGAAAAGGTCGGAGGAGAGTTCCTCCCCCAGCTTGGCACGGATGCGCTCGCGCATCAAATCGTCGGGCCAGGAGGTGCCGAGCAGTTGCGCGATGTTCGCAGCCACGGCAAACGAATCGGCCTCTCGCCAGGGCCGCGGCTGATAACGAAGCAGCAGGAACTCGACGGGGAACCGATCCCGGTGAGCGGAGATGAAGGCGTTGACACCGCGAGCGTAAGCGGCCAGTAATTTCCGCGTGTCGGTGTCGAGCTCGGCCACCGCGCGCTCGCACGCCTGCCGAAAACCTAACGTGCGATTCTCGATGTCGAAGCGGAGTGTGCGTTCGCCAAAGATCTCGGAAAGCTCTCCTTCCGCCAGCCGCCGGCTCAAATCCATTTGCCATAGCCGATCCTGCGCCGTTACGTAGCCCTGCGCAAACAGCAAATCCTCCAGGGACTGGGCGCGCAGGTGAGGGACACCGCGCGCGTCTCGCAGAACTTCCACCCGCGCTGCGAGCCCCGGCACCTGCAATACACCATCAAGTTGCGGCAGACAGGCATGGGTCCGCCAGTAGAGCCACGATGCCCCACCGACGACCAGAACCAGAAGGAGGAGCGCCAAAGCGAGGAGAAATCTCTTGAGGATACGCTTCATGGGCAGAACACCTGTGTGTGCGTACTCGAGATGGCTCCCGCCAGTCGGAGACGACCCTATCGGCAGAACCCGAACCGTACCGTATGAGCGGCGGAGGGATAGTACTCGAAAATGCTGCACGCCTGCAAATGGCCGCTAGCGCGCGTGGCCCCTAGTACGGAAGTACTATTCCAGAGAAGCAACTCGAATCGGTATCCTCTTCGACATAAACAGGACGGGTAGCAGGGGCCATGGCCTCGGGTCAGAGGCGGAAAAGTGCGCCTCTCAAACACGCTTGAATTGGAGGCTGAAAAGTTCTACAGTTCTATGCACCGAGGGGCAGCTCCCGCTTTCGAGCGTTTAGCGCCACAGCACGAATGCCTGATAAACGGGCTGCTCCGTCGGGCTGGAGGAAGGATCGGAGGGTTGGGCCGATGCACCGCGAGGACTCGGGATTCTCGATGTTGGAGTTGCTGGTGGTCCTGTTGATCATGGCGACCATCGCCTCTTTTGCATTGCCGTCAGCCCTGAACTCACTCAAGAATTATCGCCTGCATTCTGACGCTACGGCGCTGGCCAGCAGCATGAACGTTGTCCGCATGCGCGCCGCCGCTCAGTATGCGCCGTATAGGCTAAACATCGACACTGGTGCCGGGACATACATATTCGAGAAACTCTGTGGCGCCACCCTGAGTAGCGTGGATTCTGCATGCACCTCTGCTTACGCGGCGTACACCACGCGGCAATTCGAAGGGGGAACGCAGTATGCTATGCGGGGGAACCGCTACTCAAGTTGCCGCCCGTCGGGCGTCACCGCGTACCCGGGCACCATGACTGCCGATCCTTCCGGCTGCCCCACTGGCGGACCGAATCCCTTGCAGATCTATTTCAACACGCGGGGCTTGCCGGTGAACAGTACGGGCAGCCCGCTGAGCAACGGCGGGGCGGTCATCTACCTTGTCAACGAAAGCAACTTGGTGGATGCCATCACGGTTTCGTTGGGGGGGCGCGTGGCGATCTGGAATTGGGCCCCAGGAACCAGCCAGTGGGTGATGAGATGAGCCCGAGCACGGCCCAGGGCTTGGAAACTGGCGGAGAGGTGAGGAGGGTAGCAATGAAAGCCTTCCTGGAAGATCGGGGCGTTTCGTTAGTGGAGACGATGATTGCCGTCTTCATTGCGTTGATTGGGGTATTCAGCCTGGGAAGTGTGATCTTTCAGTCCACGGCCACCAGCAAGAACCAGGGCACGGAAACGACGCGCGCGGTGATTTACGCCCAGGACAAGATCGAGAAACTGCTTTCGCTGGACTTCACCAGTTGCACGCAGCCTGCTTCCTCACAGCCGAGCAGTTGCAATACCACTGGCATTACGGATAGCGGGTGGACGCAAGGATTGCTGGCCCCCACGAGTGGGCCGATTGATTCCACCGCGGTGACGACGACCCCTGTCGCTGTCATTTGTGCTGGTGTTCCGGCCGGGTCGAAGGGCTACGTCGATTTCCTTGACGCGAACGGGCAGCAGATTACGGGGGCCTGCTCCGCCGTCACGGGTACCCAAATCGCTTACATCCGGGAGTGGACCTTCACGGACCTTTCGACCTTCTCGGGTGGACCGGGGCTGAAGAAGGTTACGGTAGCTGTCTATTCCACGATTGCGATCAACTCTGGCAGCGGCAAGCCGATAGTGGTTGTGAGCAGCGTGTTGTCTAACCCGAACTAGATGGAGGCTGCTATGGCTCTGGAAACCGGTGCCTGCCCGTGCCGCCCAGCACACTGCGCGGCAGGCTTTTCCATGCTGGAATTGCTGGCGAGCGTGGCGATCATCACGCTGCTGATGTCGGCGGTCTTTGCGTTCCTGTTCCAGACGCAAAAGAGATTCCAGGCCAACACCGTGGTCTCCGAGTCGAACCAGGCCGCCCGCGCGGCCCTGGAGGTCATGACGCAGGAAATCGGGCAGGCAGGTTACAACCCACAGTTCTACCCTCACAAGACCTCTACCGCAGTCATCACAGCGAATGCCGATCCCCAGTGCCTCACGTTGAATAACATTACGGAGATTAAGCCGGGTGATTGGGTGCAAGTGGACACCGGCATTAACAACGAACTTGTCCAAGTACTCGGAATCACCGGCAATCCCCCGCCGAACCCTCCATTTCCTACGTATACTTGTACCAGCCCCGGCGCCAACCAAATCTATGGCATCTTCGAGATGAATCATGATGGGAGTGGTACGGCATTCCCCGTCTTTAGTTATAAGATGCCTTTTGCCGCGGGAATCCTTGCTCCACCGGCGCTGCCTGCTGCCCAGGTTCCCTACGATCATGTGCTGGAATTCTATGGAGACATCAACAATGACGGGATCATCAACTATGTAGTTTACAGCCTGACTCCCACCACATCTCCAGCGACCACCGTCTCCATCGCCGGGACCATGTATACGCTCTACAATCTACGTCGCTCGATCACGCCGGTGACCTTCGCCGCCGGTGCCCAGAACAATCCCTCTTCCCCCCTGGTGCAGAACGTACTGTATCAAGATATTGATGCCACATATACGGCGCCGGCCACACCGGTGGGCCCGACGGGCCAGCCAATTTTCAGCTATCCCAATACGGTAGTAGTAGGCGTTATACCCAACCAGGTAGCCGTAGTCGGAACCCTTATAGTGACCCTTAGCGTGGCGGTGAACCCCAGAAGTCTGGAATCAGGCCGGGTCGAGTGGTACACCATGGCCACCCAGATTCGGCCGCTGAACTTGTCGGCAGCAGTGGCGGTTAACCAGGCCGGCGGCGCCAAATTCATATCTAAGATGCCCCCGGGTTTGCCGATGACTTATCCCACGGGCTACTAGGCTAGGAGGCAGAGATGACTGTGCCACGCACAAGAGAGGTTGGCTCGATGCCACGGACACGGGACTGCGGCGTGGCGTTGATACTGGTCATGCTTTCGATGCTGGTGCTGTCTGTCCTGGCGGCTACCATCGTCTTTACGGCGCGCTCAGAAACGCTGGCCAGTTACAACTACAAATTGGACACGCAGGCGGATTACCTGGCGAAGGCGGGCATTCAATACGCGATCAACTGGTTTCGGAGTTCACACTATAAAGCGGTCTCCCAGAGCCAGGTGAATACTTACTACGAGGTAGCCTCAACCGGCGTCCCTTGGAACCTCTACACCGCCAAGAACTCACCGGTAATTTGCAAGTCCGGTTGCCCATCCACGGGCAGCCAAGTCCAACTGATTGCTTACGGGAGTGGTTCCTCAAACTATCCTAACATCAATAACGACGAGGCCACGCCCCGGGCGGTGGCCACTGCCTTCGCCAGCGACTTGGTGAACGTTCGCGTGACGGGCGACGCCAATAATTCTGGCATTTTCACCATCAACGCAATTCTTCTTAACTACCAAACGGTCATGGTAGGAACACCACCGAGCACCCTGGCCAAACCTGTCGAAACCTGGCTCATCACTTCCAAAGCTTGGTGGACCGGGGGGTCTAGTACGAGCGGAGCCGGGGCCATAGCGACGGCCGAAGAGCAAGCGATTGTCCAACCCATTTACTTGCCCACCTGGGGCAATGCCCTTTATGGCTACTGCTCGGTCAAGATGCAGGGCAGTTCTGGGGTTTGCACCGACGCTTTTAACTCCGCCCTGGGCGGGTATGCTGGCGGCAACCCCACCGTTGCCGCAAAGGGCTGTGATTCCTCCAGTACCAACGTGATCACCGCGGGCGCCGGCGTAGGCGCGAATGGTGGGGTAACCTTGGGAAGCAACGTGACGGTGTCCGGAGACGTGACGATTGGTACCAACCCCACCACGGGCTGCACGGCGGCTGGATGCTCTGGCTGCACCACCAGCAACGTCCTGGGCACGGTGGTGAACGGCCCCCACATAAATCCCCCTGCGGTGCCAACCTTTCCGTCAGGGTTTCCTACTGCTCCTGCCGCGCCGAACGTCAGTTCCGGCACTTGGCCTCAGACTGACGCCGGAGGGACACCGAGCGCTCCTTTCACCCCACCGTCAGGTACCTATACTAAACCTTGCCCGGGAACAGCCACCTGCAACGGAAGCGCCGCCAACCCCTATCAGATTACCGAGCTCAGTGGGGCGGTGACGCTGTACGGGGGACCGGACGTTTACAATCCCGTTTACTACGATATCGATTCGATCGACTTGGCTGGGAATAACGAGCTCACCGTCAGGGGTTTCGTGGTCTGGAACGTCAAGACGAGTCTAGAGATTCATGGCAACGGGATTTCCAACCCCTTGAACAATCCACCCGAGAGTTGCCAAATCAATTTCGCGGGGACGGCTGCGGCGCTCGGCGGCAATGGAGCCATGACAGCCATCGTTACGGCGCCAAACGCTGACGTCACCTTGAAGGGTGGTGGTAGTGGTGGCTACATGGTGGGCTCAATCCAGGCCAAGAATATTGATATGCAGGGCGGTTATCCGCTCCACTATGACGTGCAGCTTAACCGGGCCGGCGGGACCATGGGGGTCGTGGTGACGACTGGGTACTCGCGCAAGAAGATGTAAGGATGACTGGGCCCTACTCATTCTCAAGCGAGTCGACTGGCCAAGCGTTCTGTTACCGAAGAAAGTGCCACACCCAAATTCCGCAGGGAATGTCATTCTGAGTGGAGCGAAGAATCTGAAACCACTGGAGATGCCTCGCTGCGCTCAGCATGACACTGAGGCGTGCGGGGTGCCACGTATTCGAGTTACCCAACACTAGTTCGCTTCACTACACCAACGAACTCCCCCTGTGAATGAAACTTAATCCTCGAACCCTGCCCTTTTTTCCCCAACTCCAAGGGTTGTTTTTCCTCTCCGGTTTCTCCGCCCTGGTCCTCGAAGTGGTTTACGTAAGGTTCTTGCGCTATTGGGCCGGCAACACAGCCTACGCGGTTGCCGCCGTTCTTTGCGCCTATATGGTGGGACTGGCCCTGGGCAGCTATGCCGCCGGGAAGTGGCTTCTGCCTGTAAAGCACTTGGTCCTCCTATACGGTGGCCTGGAGGTTGTCGTGGGCCTTTACTCGCTTGTGTTGCCCCGGCTGATTGAACTCCTTGCGCCAGCCTACCTGAGTGTCACTTTGTGGCTCGGCGCAGACACCGGCCTGGCAGTTTTTGCGCACTTTGCAGCGGCGGTCGCCTTGCTTTTGTTGCCCACGCTTCTAATGGGCGCGACGTTCCCCGTTGTGGTGCGGGCAGCCTCGCGAGGGCCCGCGGATCGGCCGGACCTAGCCGAGAAACTCTATACCGCGAACCTGGCTGGGGCAGCAACAGGTGCACTTCTGAGCGACTTTCTGCTTATTCGCTTTTGGGGATTGGGAAATGCGCTTGCCTTCGTGGGGGCAATCAACACCCTACTGGCTGTCTGGGCGGGGGCCCTCCAAAGCAGCCAACCGGCGGTCAAACCGGAGCGGGAACGCGTGGCAGGTGAACAGGAACAGCCAAGGGACCAAGCCGCGAGGACGGCGCCTTTGCTCGTGGCACTTACCAGCGGCTTTCTGGTCCTGTTTCAAGAGATTGTCTGGACCAACATGGTGGGCCGGTTCCTGGACAACACGGTGTACGGATTCGCCGTGACGCTGTTCGCTGTCATTGCCGGTCTGGGCCTGGGGGCAGCCCTGGTGGTTCGAAACCGGGCGAAGTGGCCGGCCATAGTGCAGCTTTCCTGGGTGTGTCTGGGTGCAGGGCTCCTGGTGCTGGGGCTGGGTCCTTTCTGGGATAGTGCCCGCTTGGTGGCGACTCGGTATCCATATCTGGCCATTTACGTCGCCATTGCGGTGGTGGGTGCGGCCGGGATTGCTCTGAAGCCAGAGCCCAAAACGCTCGGCTACATTTTCGGCGCTTTTCCCGCCGTAGTTATCACTCTGCTTGCGTATCGCTGGATCAATCCAACCAGTGCAGCTTTCTGGATTCGTCACGGAGTGGTCTTCTGCGTGTCTGTCCTGTTCACGCTTGCTGCGGCTGTTCTGATGGGTATGGTCTTCCCACTGGCCCTGGACTGGTATTTGGGAACCGGTGGCGGAGCTTCCCGATCGGTGGCCCCCGTTTACGCGGTAAATACGGCGGGGAGTGTCGCGGGAATTCTCGTCGCGACGTTCGTTGTTTTGCCACGGATGGGAGTGGAATGGGGCGGTCGGGCCGTGGGCTTGGCTTTCTTTGCAGTGGGCCTGGTGCTGACGTGGCGTGCCAGGGGCAAGAAGTGGCTTGTGCTTTTGGCCGTCGCCCCCGTAACGGCTTGGAGTGTGCTGGTGGCTCCTTGGGACCTCTCTAAGGACCATTCCGCGATGGGCCATCCGGGCAAAATCGTCTATGCCCAGGAAGACCTGAATGGTGGTGTGACAACAGTTCTCCAGAACGGTAGCCAACGGATTCTTTATCTAAACAGTTTGCTCCAGGGTGGAGGCGGGCTAATTGTCGGCGACCAGATTCGCTTCGCCCTGGTACCCCTACTTTACAATCGCGGGCTCGAGCGGGCGATGGTGATCGGCGTCGGCTCAGGCCAGACGGCCGGCGTCGTTGGGCTCTTTCCTTTCAAGCACATCGACTTGGTGGATTTTTCCCCACGGGTCGTGGAGGCCGCCAGCCGAGTCTTTACGGAACTCAATTTCGGCATCTTCACGGATCCACGGGTCAAGGTGCACATTGCCGACGGCCGACATTACTTGCTTACACACCCTGAGAAGGTTGACCTGCTGACTATCGAGGTGACCCGCCTGTGGGTGGCCGGAGAGGGCGACCTCTACACGCGTGAGTTTTATGAGCTCTGTTCCGCGCGCCTGAGGGACCAGGGGGTCCTTCAGCAATGGGTTCCGCTGTTTGACCTTTCGGTACGGGACACTTTGATAATCCTCCGCACGGTGCGGGCGGCCTTCCCTTACGTGACGTTCTATATGGGTGTTGAGAGCGGCATGATTGTGGCTTCGCGGTCACCGCTGGCGGTGGAATACGCTAACCTCCAGGAAATTGACGCCACCCCGGCGCGCCGCGGCCCTCTGGTCACCATTGGGCTGCCGCGAAGCTATTACCTGTTGGGCGACTGCGTCTTGACCCCGGAAGGCGTGGACGCGTTACTGGCGCGGGAACACGAGCGAAGAATCTCCACGGACCTCTGGCCGCATCTGGAATACTCGAACGCTCGTTTCTACGTGGGCAACCCCTCCAGCAGGCCTTTGCGTCTTTACTTGCTAGGCGCCCAGGCGTTTCAGCTCCCGCCGATCCGCGGTGCGGATGCAGCGACCTTGGACGAGATTCGCAAAGATGCCCTCGCCGAGCGCAACCGCCTTTTCAGGGCTTTCCCACCGCATTAGGTACGAGACCCGTGATCGAACAGGCAGCCCAACTTTGCACAGAGACGTGTTGCCCGCAGGCGATAGTCGGTTTATAGTAGCCTCTGCCCGATCGAGCGACGACTCTTTGTGGACTGGTCAAACTTGCCATGAGCCCTAACGAATCGCGCGTTCCCCGTGTGCCCGAACCCATTATTCCCCTGGGCCTGACCGAGGCTTGGCCGCTTCAAATCCGAAATTTCCTGGTCAGGCATTTGGAGTTTCTGTTTGTCTTGCTGGTGGCGGGGAGCGTGGTGGTGGTTTTCTATCTCGTTCCTTACAAGATTGCCTTCCTCAATTTCTTCTATCTCCCCGTACTGACCGCCGCCTACTTCATGGGGAAACGCAAGGCCGTGCTGGGTGCTGCGCTCTGCGTCCTGTCCGGCGTCCTGTTCGCGTACTACAAGCCCGAATTGTTCGGTGTGATGGGAACACGCATCAACGCCCTCCTGGTGCTCGCCACCTGGGGCGCGTTCCTCATTCTGGCCAGTGCTTCGATTGGTTCGCTTCAGGAGAGACTGGCGAAGGGCTTTGCGGAGACGCGCCAGCTTTACGAGGAGCTCAAGCGCAGCCGGGTGACGGAAGAGATGAAGGAGAAGGTGGAGAAGACGCTCTACGCCACCATGGACCCCGTAGTCGCTAAACTGGCCACCGAGGGAAAACTGCGGTTCGAGAAACGCGAAATCAGCATCATGTTTACGGATCTCACGAACTTTACTACCTATTCCGATCAGAACCGGCCGGATGTGGTGCTGGAAGAGTTGAACAGATTCCTGGGGCAGACCGAGCCGGTGGTGGAGATGTTCCGGGGGCACATCGATAAGTACATGGGCGACGGCGTGATGGTGGAATTTGGCGCGCCTGTGGATTACGACCGGCATGCGCTGCTGGCGGTCCTGGCCGGGTGGAAGATGCAGCAAAAGATGAAGAAGCTGGACCTCCCCTGGCGGCTACGCGTGGGGATCGCCACGGGAAACACCATCGTCGGTATGTTGGGGGTGCGCCGCCAGGCCTATAGTGCCCTGGGCGACCGCGTCAACGTGGCCAAGCGCCTGGAGGAAATATGTGAGGCAGGGAAGGTGTACATCGACGAGCCCACCTTCCGCGGCGTCGGGCCGTTTGTCAACGTGACCAAACTCCGCAACATGGGTTATGGCCGCCAGTCGGACCGCGATATCCTGGACCGCATGGGGGTATTGGAGGAGAAGCTGACTCAGGAAGGTGAGAGTCCCGAGCTGCTCTATGAATTGGGCAAGATCAACTTCGAGTTGCGTGACGCTTCGGCGGCGATCCGTCACTTCGAGCGCGCTTTGGCCCTTGATCCGAACTCGACCGAAATCAAGCTCGCCTATGCAGACGCGAACATCAAGAAAGATGAGTTCGAGACGATCCAGCTCAAGGGCAAATTACAGAAGGTGACGGTCTATGAGGTGATAGACATCAAGGACCGCTGGAATGACCCTGCCATCATTCCGCCGGGGGTCGCCGAGAAGTACCGCAGGGCTGAAGCCCACATCGAGGTTCCAGAGGATTTGGTGCTTTCGGTAGAAGCCCTGGACGGCTCCGTCGGCCACTGTAGGGTCGTCGCATTGCTTTCCTATGCGATTGCCGATCACCTGCGGCTAAACGAAGAACTGAAGAAGACCATTCTCCAGGCCGGCTACCTTCAGGATATCGGGAAGGAGGCTGTCCCTCACCATATTTTGAACCGCGCAGGAAGCCTGACAGAGCAGGAAGTGAAATTGCTCGAGAAATACGTTGCGGAGAGCATCGCGGCCTGTAAACGAATCGGCTATGTCGATCCGCGCCTGCTTGAAATCATTGGACATCACCATGAGGGTTGGAACGGCCTGGGCTTTCCCGAGGGGCTGAGGGGTGAGGCCATCCCCATTGGGGCGCGCATCACCGCGGTGGCGGAAGCTTACAGCGCGCTCACGTCGTGGCGCCCGTACCACGACGCCTGGGATGCCCGCGTAGCCCTGAGCGAGATTCGTAAAGGTGTTGAAAAAGGGCGGTACGACCCCAAAGTGGTTGATGCCTTATTCGATGTTCTCAGGCCAAACGCTTAGCTTCTGCCTTTCGGGCTTTTGCCTATCCATACTGGCATCGGCCCCTTCCCCGGTGTCCAGGATGCAGATTTGGCGGGGGGCGGGCTTTGCCGATGCAGCCGGTTGGCAAACCCACCACTCTGCCGGTTGCATCAATAACAATAGAGGGGCACATTTGAACGCTGACGCCCGCAAGAAGGAACGTGGCATATCGGGAGCGGTCCTGGTATCTGACTTTGGCTACTTCGGAGCGACTGGGTCACACCGGACGCTTTACGGGGCGCGGCAGCGCGCCTTCCGTGCCGGCTGCACCCGAGGTTCGTTTCGATCCTTACGAAGCGACTTCCCGAATTCGGCGGAATCAAACCCGTCATGCCCAGGCCAGTGGCTTCATGGGCTCTCGGCTTGTGACGCGCGGAGCAGGTCCGGCCAGGTAAAGGAGGAAAAGTTCAATGCAGAGCAGTACGAGACAGTTTTTGCGCGAGAACTTCCTGGGATTGAGCCTGACGCTTATCGGTCTTGTGTTTTTGGCTTTGGCGGGAGTGGTCTATCAGGGACACCGCCTCTACCCACGGTTTGCGCTCGCCGAAGGGCAGGGCTTGGAGGGCCCCGAGATCGACGCGCTGGAGCGCCAGAATAAAGGCTTTGAGCGCATTGCCCAGGCGGTCACCCCGGGGATTGTGGCGATTCAATCGACCACCGTTATCAAAGTGCAGCAGTCACCTTTTTTCATGGATCCATTCTTTCGCCAGTTTTTCGGCGATATGTTCCCTCAGTTTAACATTCCGCGCGAGCAGCGAGAGCATGCACTGGGTAGCGGCGTGATCGTTTCGCCCGACGGCTATATTGTGACCAACAACCATGTCATCGCCAAGGCGACCGACATTCAAGTGCTGCTGTCGGACAAGCGGACTTTCAAAGGCAAGGTGGTCGGAGCCGATCCGCAAACCGACGTTGCCGTCATCAAGGTACAAGCAAGAGACTTGCCGACCGTTCCTTTCGGTGATTCTTCCCAGTTGCACGTTGGTGATACCGTGCTGGCATTTGGGAATCCGTTTGGGCAGTACTTCACCGTCACCCGCGGGATTGTCAGCGCCGTAGGCCGTTCTGGCCTGAATATTGAGCGGTACGAAGATTTTATCCAGACCGATGCTGCCATCAACCCCGGCAATTCTGGGGGGGCGTTGGTCAACGTGCGCGGTCAGGTGGTAGGGATCAACACGGCGATCCTCAGCGGCGGCCAAGGGCCACAGGGACAAGGCGGCTCGGTGGGAGTGGGTTTTGCCATCCCTGCCAACATCGTGAAGCACGTGATGGAAAGCCTGATCAAAACCGGCAAGGTGACGCGTGGCTATGTGGGTGTCACGTTGGGAGACTTGAACCCGGCGCTGGCCCGTGAATTCAGGGTGCCCGACGTCTCCGGCGTGCTCGTGAATGAAGTTGAGCCTGGAACACCTGCGGAGAAGGCAGGGCTGAAACAGGGCGACGTAATCCGCACATACAATGGGCAGACCGTGGAGAACCGGGCGCGGCTGCAATCCATGGTGGCGGGGACCAATCCGGGCACGGAGGTTGCGCTAGGTATTCTCCGCGACGGAAAGCCGCTTACCATCAAGGTGACGCTGGCCGAGCAGCCTGCCAGCATGGCGGGACCGGGTGGGCCTAGCGGAAGGCCGTCAGAAGGCACGCTGCGAGGCATTTCAGTGCAGAACCTCACACCTTCCATTCGTGACCAGCTAGGCCTCTCGCCGAATGTGCGTGGGGTGGTTATCGCTGACCTGGATCCCGATAGCCCCGCGGCCCAGGCGGGCTTGCAGTCTGGCGACGTCATCCAAAGCATCAACCGTCAGCCGGTAAATTCCGTAGCGGAGTTCAATCGTCTGGCATCCGGGGCAAGGGGTGACGTCTTGCTGCGCGTCAACCGCCAGGGCAATTCGGCATATGTTGTGGTGTCGTCCAACGGTAGTGGCGACGATAACCCTTAACTCCGGAACGGCTCGGCGGCCAGGTTCACGCCCTGGCCGCCGAGCGAGTTCTTTGCCGCCACCTTCAGCTCCACCGCCAAAGGTCTGACTTGCCACCTCATTCTTTCCACCACAATGCTGTGGATGTATGATGAGTGCCATCTGACGGTGGTGCTGTACCCATCCTGGCTCTGAGGGCGCTTCGATTCTGGCGCGCCACTCGGAGGAGCCAATGCCGACCCTCAAAAGGCTGGCTATGACGCTGCTCATCGGAGTGGTTGCGGGGCTGATCGTGGTCGTGATTTCCGTGCGGATGCTCGAGAACCAGCTTATTTATTTCCCGCCTCGTTACCCGGAGGGCTTCTCCTCACCCGAGAGTCATGGCCTGCGAGTGGAGGAGGTCTGGCTCACTACGAAAGACAAAGTCAGGCTAAACGCTTGGTATTTGCCGAATGCAAGCGCGCGCAAAGTTCTGTTATGGTTTCATGGCAACGCGGAAAACATCGGGCACGGTCTTGGTCACCTCAAGTATTACTCACTGCTCGGCACAAACGTGCTCGCCGTGGACTACCGAGGCTACGGGAAAAGCGAAGGTTCGCCGGATGAGGCGGGGATCTATCACGATGCCGACGCGGCTTACGATTATCTGGTAGGGGTCCGACACCACCGGCCCGAGGACATCATCGTGCTCGGGCGCTCGCTGGGTGGTGCGGTGGCCATTGATCTGGCTTCGCGCCGCAAATGTGGAGGCCTGATTGTCGAGAGCTCCTTCACCACGGCACGCGACATGGCCCGACGGATGTTTCGTGTCCCTGGGCTGGAGTATGCGGCCAAGAGCCGGTTCGATTCTCTCGCCAAGATCGTGCGGGTTCGCGCGCCTATCTTGATCGTGCACGGGAGCCGCGACGCCGTGGTCCCCTTTTTCATGGGGCAGCAGCTCTTCGAGGCCGCGCGCGAGCCTGAATCTTTCTTCCCCATCGAGGGTGCAGGACACAATGATATCGTGGAAGTAGGCGGAGAGCGGTATCTTGAACGGCTGCGTGAATTTATCGGCGAAAGGATCGTCCGCCGGGCCAGCGAGGGATGAAGTATGAAGTGTGAAGGCTTGAGGTCTCGTGCTCAATCTTTCGCACTTCACACTTTGCACTTGATAGTCTAGACTTTGTTTTATGACGTACGTCGAAATATTCAGACACGCAAAGCGAGGCAAGGGCAAGGGCCTGAGCGAAGAGGGCCGGGACCTAGCGTTGCGGGCGCGGGCACTGCTGGCTCCGCACTACGATCTTTGCGTTTCGAGTCCCAAGGAGCGCGCGCGGGAAACGCTGGTGGTCCTGGGCTTCGAGCGTTACGAAGTGGACGAGGCTTTTACGGCCGTGAACCCCTGGGGACCATTTGATGCGCAGGTAACGAAACTGGCGAAGGAGCGCGGCATCATTCCACTCGCTGCGTGCTGGCTGCTTCCGGAAGCGCTCAACTACCTCCGGATGCAAGGGGAGACTTTCCTTGCTGCGGTGAAGCGCATCGCCCGCAAACTCCCCGAGGAAGGCCGCGCCCTGGTTGTTTCGCATGGAGGCATTCTCGAAGCCGCCGCGCTGCACGGCTGCCTGCGCTACCATTTGGATGAACTCGGCGGCGAAATTGGCTTCTGCGAGGGCGTGGTTTTCATCTTCGAGGGTGAGAAATTGAAATGGGTCGAGGTAAAGAGGCTGCCGAAAAGCGCCTCTGAAGGATGAAGTGCAAAGGATGAAGACTGAATCCCCGTTTGTTGCTGAAGCTTCTCTTTTTCAGCCTTAACACTTCATCCTTCACCCTTGATATTTCTTCCCGCAACCTTCATTCTCTGCATCCGGCTTTCAGCCGACTAAAGCTCAGTGAACAAGAGAGCCGGTGAGCGCCATTCCCAGCCCCAGCGCTCCCATCGCGATCCCCAGTTGTCAAAACAGCTCCTTGTTAAGCAGCGCGAAGGAAGTAATAGCGATTCCTTGTTCCAGGCTGACTTCGCCTAGGTCGAAGCGGTCGGCTTGGCGGTGTTCAATGGATCGCCAGCCGGCGGAAAGGATTTACCTGGGTTGTGCGGGCGGGCGGGCACCGGCCGGAGGACTTTGTGGAGGCAGCCCTGCGGCTCCGTGGCACTTCTTATATTTCTTCCCGCTGCCGCAGGGGCAGGGATCGTTGCGTCCGATCTTCTCGCGGCGGATGACCTGCTGGGGTTTCTCCATGGCGCCTGCGCCGATCATCTGCATTTCAGCTTGCTCGCGGCGTTTACGGCGCTGGTACTGGCGGATCATCTCCTCTTCTTCTTCCGGGGTCCGCATGAGGAAGAGGTAGCGGAGGGTTTCGTCCTCGGTGCGGTCCATCATAGCTTCGAACAAATCGAAGGACTCGCGTTTATACTCCACCAGCGGATCACGCTGACTGTACCCGCGCAGGCCGATGCCCTCCTTCAGGTGGTCCATAGCCAGCAAGTGGTCTTTCCATTGCGCGTCCACCACCTGGAGCATGATCATGCGCTCGTGGAGGCGCATGCGCTCGGCGCCCCAGACTTTCTCGCGCTCCGCGTAGCGCTCGCGGACCAGGCGCCTCAGGTCGTCAGTGAGCTGGTCGAGCAGCTTGGGATCGAACTTCAGCTCGTGTTTCCGGAGGTCGATGCCGACGCGGCCCCAGAATTCGGTGCGCAGACCGTTGATATTCCACTGGTCGGCGTGCTGCTCCTTCGGACAGAAGTCGTTGACCAGCCATTCCACCACCCGGTCGGCGGCTTCGAGCACGTATTCTCTCTGCTCCTGCCCTTCCAACAACTGGCGGCGCAGACCGTAGATGGTCTCGCGCTGCTTGTTCATCACGTCGTCGTATTCGAGCAGGTGTTTGCGGGCCTCGAAGTTCTGCGCCTCGACGGCTCTCTGCGCGGCCTGGATGCGCCGGGTGATCATGCGTGACTCGATGGGCACGCCCTCCTCCATGCCCAGCTTGTGCATGATGCTCGAAATACGCTCCCCGGCAAAGATGCGCAGCAGGTCGTCCTCAAGCGAGAGGTAGAAGCGGGAAGAGCCCGGGTCACCCTGCCGGCCCGCGCGGCCGCGCAACTGGTTATCGATGCGTCGGGCCTCGTGCCGTTCCGTGCCCAGGATGTGCAATCCGCCCAGCTCCACCACCCCGTCGTGCTCGGCGTCCGTGAGGGTTTTGAAGCGACTCACAAACTGGTTCCACTGTCCGCGCCAGTGCGAGTAAGCGTCCACATAGCCCTTGAAGACCTCGTCCGGGGAGCCTTCGGGGGGACGCTCCGGCGGTTCGGGATCGATGCCTTGCTCGCGATATTTCTCCGGGGACTTGCGGAATTCCTCGCGTGCCATGAACTCGGGATTGCCGCCCAGCAGGATGTCGGTGCCGCGGCCGGCCATGTTGGTGGAAACCGTGATCGCCCCCACGCGCCCGGCCTGCGCCACAATCAGCGCCTCGCGCTCGTGCTGCTTGGCGTTCAGAATGTTGTGCTTGATTTCTTTCAGACCGAACACTTCCACCAGGCGCGCGGGCCGGCACCGGATTTCGATCAGATAATCGAGCAGGGGTAGCAAGTTCCCGTCCGTGCCGTTCACCAGCGTCAAGATCTGCGGGAGGATCGCCTCATCAGGGGGCGGAGGCTCGCGGTGCGGGTAACCCCTGGGCGCGCGCTTCAGAACAGCCTCGAGAAAGGCGCGGCGCGTTCCGTTGCCGCCCGTGGCCAGCGCCTGGTAGCGGCCCTGGTTCAACAGCTCCCGCAACGTGGAGGCACTCACCCCGGCGCGGATCAGCCACTCCAGAGCGGGGCTGTGGCTATGGGCCAGGCGTTCCGCCCACAGGCGCAGCTTGGGTCCCTCCAGGCCAGCAGCCTTCGCCAATTCCTGGAGCCGCACCGGCACCACGCCGGCTTTCCGCAGTTGCGCGCTCAGCCGCTCGGATTTCTCGATAGCTATGGTGCCGACCAGAACCGGCTGTCCCCGCAGGTGGTACTCCTTGATCTCCTCGATGACCGCGTTGAATTTCTCGCGCTCGGTGCGATACACCACGTCCGCGTATTCGTGCCGGATGAGTGTCCGGTTAGTGGGGATGACGACCACTTCCAGGTTGTAAATCTTCTCGAACTCCGCCGCCTCGGTCTCCGCCGTGCCCGTCATGCCCGCCAGCTTCTTGTACATGCGGAAATAGTTCTGAAAGGTGATCGTGGCCAGCGTCTGGTTTTCCTTTTCAATCTTCACGCCCTCTTTGGCCTCGATTGCCTGGTGGAGCCCATCGCTCCAGCGCCGGCCTGGCATCAGGCGGCCCGTGAACTCATCCACGATGACGACTTCGCCATCTTTCACCACGTAGTCCCGGTCCAGTTTGAACAGCGTATGAGCTTTGAGCGCCTGGTAAAGGTGGTGGACGTACTCCATGTTGGCCGGGTCGTAGAGGTTCTCGAGCCCCAGGGCTTTTTCGGCCTTGGCAATCCCTGACTCGGTGATGGTGGCCTGGCGGTGCTTTTCATCCACTTCGTAGTCTACGCCGGGCGTGAGGCGAGGGACGACCTTATCGATCCGGTAGTACTTGTCGGTGGATTCGTCCGAGGAGCCGGAAATGATGAGCGGGGTGCGCGCCTCGTCGATCAGGATGGAGTCCACTTCGTCCACGATGGCGTAGTGGTGCACGCGTTGCACGCAATCCGCGAGGTCAAACTTCATGTTGTCGCGGAGGTAATCGAACCCAAACTCGTTGTTCGTCCCGTAAGTGACGTCGCAGCCGTATGCCGCCTGCCGTTCCTGCTCGTCGAGGTCGTGCACGATCACACCTACGGTCAGCCCCAGCAGTCGATAGATAGGGCCCATCCAAGCGGCGTCGCGCTTGGCCAGGTAATCGTTCACCGTCACCACGTGGACGCCCTTGCCTTCCAGCCCGTTCAGATAAACCGGCAGCGTCGCCACCAGCGTCTTGCCTTCGCCAGTCTTCATCTCCGCGATCTTGCCTTCGTGCAGCACCATGCCGCCGATCAATTGCACGTCGAAGTGGCGCATGTTGAGCGTGCGTCGGCCCGCTTCGCGACAGAGCGCAAAGGCTTCTGGAAGAATGCCGTCCAAGGATTCGCCGTTCGCCAGGCGTTGTTTGAATTGCTTGGTGCGCAGGGGGAATTCCGAGTCCGGGAGGTTCTGCATCTCGGGCTCGAGCGCATTGATGCTGCCCACGCGCTCCCCGAGCCGCTTCAGCTCGCGCTCGTTCTTCGTCCCAATGACCTTGCCTAAAGCGTATTGGAGATAGTTTCCCATGCCTTACAGCGCCACTCGGCCTACCCTATCCATTCTAAGGCCGCGAACCGAGGTTGACAAGGAAGGTGTAGCGCCGCCGTCTCGGCGGCACCTGGGAACAACGCCGGCGGGGACGCCAGCGCTACGGGGTCGGCGATGAGGACATCGGCGCTACAGGACGGCGGTTTCCGTGATGAGGCGGCCCTCGGCGAAGCGTTCGATGTCCAGCGCGCGGGTATCCACCAGCTCGGAACGCCCGTGGAGAATCAAATCCGCAACGATTCGCCCGGTGGCAGGGGAGTGCATCACGCCGTGACCGCTGAAGCCGTTGGCGAGGAAGAGGCCACGAACTTGGGGGACGGGGCCGAGAATGGGGTGGTGATCCGGCGTCATCTCGTACAGTCCGGCCCAGCAACGCCGGGGGTTAACCTGGACCATTTCTAGGCAGGGCACACGGCTTACCGCGCGGGTCAAAACCTTTTCCACGAACGCCGGATCGAAACTGGTCTTGAAGCCAGGAGTCTCCTCAGGGTCGTTCCACGCCAGCAGCAAGCCCAGACCCTCCGGACGGAAGTGGAATCCGGTTGCCATGTCGATCACCAGGGGCGCGTGCGAAGGGATTAGCGGAAAGGGTTCTGTCGGCACCAGCATTCTGCGCAGAGGCTCCACCGGCAACTCCACGCCCGCGAACCTGGCCACCTGTGCGGCCCACGGCCCGGCAGCATTCACTACTGTCCGCGTGGCGATGCGCCCTTTCGTGGTCTCGACACCAGCAACTCCGTTCTGGTCCAACAAAATACCAGTGACTTCCACTCCTTTCCACAGCCGGACTCCTTTTTCGGCGGCACGCGCCATGAATCCGGTCATCACGCTGTAGGGATCGACGAACCCGTCCGTCGAGCAGAAGCTGCCGCCCACAATGTCGTCCGAGCGCAACTGGGGCATCATCTCGACGACCTCTTCCGCCTTCAGCAGGCGAACGGCCTCGAGACCCAGGGCCACCTGCCGCGCGTAGTTGGCCCGAAGGTAGTCGAGATGTTTCTCACTGGTGGCGACAAACAGGTAGCCCTGCGCCTTGTAGCCGGAAGGGTGGCCCGTCAGTTCTTCAAACCGGGCAAAGAATGGAATCGAGTAGAGCGACATCTGAATGCTCGGAGTCGTGGAGAACTGCGCGCGGACGCCGCCCATGCTCTTGCCCGTGGACCCCAGACCTTGCTGGCTCTCGCGCTCTGGGACCAGTACGTTCTTGCACCCCGCCTCGGCAAGATGGTAGGCGACGCTCGATCCCACAATGCCTCCACCTACGATCACCACATCGGCTGACTCGGTCATCCTGTTGCCTCCTCCTGCGTCTCCCGGGATTCGTCACCACAGGGGATCTGTTCTCCGATTCACCACAGGCATGCAATCATGCAAGAGGAACACGGCGGCAAGAGCACGCCCCGCCTTTTCACAAGTGTCTTCCGCGCACCGAGAATTGGGTTCCTGTAGCGGTGCTCTCTGAGCGCCGATTTCTTGTGCCGCAATGTTCCCACTTCGACCCGCCTTGGCGGGCAGCTTTTCGACCGCATGAACGAACCGCAAGGTTGAAAGGTGAACCTTGTACTACCTCTCTTCATTTCTCTTTTTGGCGGTCATGGTATTGCTGATACGGGAAGAGCCGCAGACCTGAGGGTCTGCGCTACGACTGCTTATTGCCTTCTGCTCACTGCCTACTGTTCCTCTACGGCGCTTCCCACTCCAGTGCGTAGATGTCCTTGGCACCTCGATCGACTGTGACCACTGGAGAGTCATCGGGCGCCAATCCGGCCCAAAAGGAGTAGTCGCCGAGATCTTTCGCGCTCACGATTTGCTCCTCACGGCAATCGCTTATTCACACACGGTAGATGGGCCCCCCCTTTTCCATGTGGGCTTGGAAGTAGAGGTAGGTCCTATCCCGCGACCAAACCGGGTCGTTTGCGTCGTGCTGAGCCAATTGCATGACCCGCTTTCGAGTGGTGAAATCGAACAGCGTGGGCTATTCCTTTTCGACCGAAAGTGCCACCATGTAGCGCCGCCCGGAACCTGTCCCGGCCCCCTGCCGGGAGGGCGGCATCAGCCGGGCTCAAGCCCGGCGCTACGGCCTCGGGCAGGAACTTCAGCGCGACGAGCCGACCGAGCTTGGTGTCCTCGGCCTTCTAGACCACTCCTATGCCGCCGCCACCCAGCTTCTCCACGATGCGGTAGTGGAAAACGGTTTTTCCGATCATGCCCGACGACCCGTGAGGCACTGAGGAGAGTATCCCTCAGGCGGCAGGATTCTAGGCTTGAGTACACCGCAAATCAAGCGGGGCCAGGCGGTGTGGAGAAGCAGCGCTTCAGCACCCCCACGAGCGTGGGCCATCAGGCTGGTGGGGGTGGGTCGTGGAAAGGCCGCAGAGTTCGAAAGCCCCTGCTGGCTGCATCAAAGAACCCAAGGTAGATTCGGAGAGCGAATTTACCGTGGCTGCCATTCTGGGCGGGGATATCGCGGAAGCCAGCTTCCGCGACAAGGAGGAGGGAGCAAGCTCCCGCACTCCAGAGCCAGTTGCATCCCGCCGCGCCTCAGGCGAGAATAGGGCACGCGGAAATCTCTATGCTGGCGTTCCTATGTGGAGGGATGGAGTACGCGCCTGAAGGCGGTCGGCAGTGGCGCCAGCGGATGCGCCTGTGGATTCAGGAGAACCTCAACCACCGGGCGTACGATCCCGTCGAAGAAGCGCGGCGGATCCTGAGCGAGGAGGAATGGCACAACCTTCGTGCGTGGAAGAATTCCGACCCGGAACGTCACCGCCGAGTGATGCGGTTCGTTATCAACCACGACCTCGACATGATGGCCAGCCAGGCGGACTACGTGGTCTGCTATTGGGATGAAGCCGCAGCGCAAGGCGGGGGCAGCCAAGCCGAACTCACCGCCGCGTATCGCAAGGGCATTCCGGTCTATTTACTGACCGAGGTGCCGGTGGAGCAGATCAGCGGCTGGGTGGTCGGCTGCGCCGACAAGATTTTCTCGACTGTCGGCGAGCTCAAGCTGTTCCTGACCGCGACCTACGGAAAGGAGGCGCGGCAGCGGGCGCTGTGGGAGAAGGCGTAGGGACGTTGCGCGGGAGGTTGTCTCAAAACTAGGTATTCTTGAGTTTTGCACAATGTAAGTGATTGATTATTCGTTCGAAAAACCGCGATTTTGCGAGTTATGAGACAGCCACCACGGGAACGTCTCCCTTCTAGCGACGGCCCACCGGCCCGTCTTTACACGTCGGCGCTGAGAAGGCGTCGCAAGGAGCAGAAGGAGCAACATGAAAAAAACAGCGGGTCTTTTGGGGCTGGTGATCGCCCTTGGCATCGTTTACTACATGTTCAAAACACAATCTCAGCACCTGCCGGGGGGCGGCGCTCCGCCTAAGCAAACTATCGATGTTGTGGGGGTGAAGAACGACCTCCTGGCGATTGCCCAGGCCGAGCGGATGTACCTGGCCAGTCACGGCTCCTACGCGACCCTTGACCAGCTCCAGCAGGAAGGCTCGCTCAGCTTCTCCCCGACCAATCGCCGGGGCTACATTTACTCGGCCGAAGTGGACGGTGGCCAGCATTTCCGAATCACCGCGACACCCTCCGACCCGGCGAAAGAAGGCTGGCCTACACTGTCCATCGACGAGAATATGCAGATAAGCCAGCAGTAGGAGAAGCTGTCCGTAGTCAGTTGTTGGTCGCCGAGCAGCCATGAGGTCTCGGGGAGAGGTCCGGGACAAAATCAAGTGCGGCGCAGATGGCTAACAGCCAACAACTAGAAACTGGCGACGGACCACTGACAACCGACAACTGACGAGGTGACCATGAGAGTCGACGCACGGGCACCAGCAAGAGTAGACTTGGCGGGCGGAACGGTTGACATCTGGCCGCTTTACCTGTTTCACCCAGGAGCCCAAACCGTCAACATTGCGATCCGTTGCTATGCTTCCTGCGTGGTGGAGACGCGGGCTGATCGCCGGATCGTGTTGGTCTCCCAGGACCAGGGAATCCGAGAGACCTTCGAGAATCTTACGGATCTGGCGTTGGGCCAATCGCAGTTGCCCTTGCTGCGCGAACTGGTGCTCTTCTACGAGCCCCGGCGCGGCATAACCATTAAGACCAGTTCGCAGGTGCCGGCGGGAGCGGGCCTGGGCGGGTCCTCCGCCTTGAACATTGCCCTCTGCGGCGCGCTGGCCCGCGTGACGGGGAAGCGCTACATGCGGAGTCAAATTCTCGAAATCGCCAAGAACGTGGAGGCCATCGTCATTCGCGTACCCACCGGCTGGCAGGACTATTTCCCAGCCCTTTACGGCGGCGCTAACGCCGTACACCTGGAGCGTGATGGAGCGAGGCGCGAACGACTCCCGCTCTCCTTCTCCGATGTGGAAAAGCGTTTTGTCCTTTGTTACACAGGTCAGCCGCGCGATTCGGCCATTAACAATTGGGAAGTCATGAAATCTCACATCGACGGGGACCCCAAAGTGCGGAGCAACTTCGACCAGATCACCACCATCGCCAGCCAGATGCGCGAGGCTTTGCTGGCAAAAGACTGGAACGACGTGGCAGAGCTCCTGGCGTTGGAATGGGAAAACCGCAAGCGGAACTTTAAAGGCATCTCCACTCCCAAAATTGACCGCATGATCGACCAATCGCACAAGTACGGCACGGTAGCGGCCAAGGTTTGCGGGGCCGGCGGGGGAGGCTGCGTCGCTTTTATGGTGAAACCCGGCACCAAACCGGCGGTCGAACACGCCCTGGCCCGCATGGGAGGGCAAATCATCACTTTCGGGGTGTCTCGCTCAGGTCTGGAAGTCCGCGCGGACCAAGCCTAGCCGGTCCGGGAAACGCGATGACATGGGAAGAAATCTTGCTAGCCGATGGCCGGCTCCGGCCGGCCTGGCGGTTTTTTCTTTCGCTGATCCTGATCGTCATGGTTTCCGTCGGGGTGGGCATTGTTCTTGGGATCGCCTTCGATCTGGCGGGTTATCGCCCCCAGTTCTTCCCGAGCTTATTCTGGTCCCATCTTCTGACGTTGCCTGCCTACCTGGGAGTGTTCAAGCTTCTGACCACGGTGTTCGAAGGAAGGCCTCTTGGCTCCATCGGAATTCGTCTCCACAGGCGGTGGAAGCTGGAATTGGTTGGAGGGCTCGGTCTGGGAAGCCTGATGGTTCTCGTGGTGGCGGCCCTCGAACAGGCGCTGGGCTTGGCGACGTTCAGCCGCGATCCCACCGCGGCGACGGGAGTACTGAAGTCAGGCGTGTTCTTCTGCGGGCTGCTGTTGATTGCGGCAAGCAACGAGGAACTTGCCTTTCGGGGTTATGCCTTTCAGCGTTTGGTAGAGTCCATCGGTGCGGGGGGCGCTATTGCCATCTCTTCGGCGGTCTTCGGGCTCGGCCACTTGATCAATCCTCACCACACTTGGCTCTCTACTTTGAACACCGCGCTGGTAGGGATTCTCTTCGCGGTCGCCTACCTGCGCACGCGGGCGCTCTGGCTTCCGATCGGCATGCACTTTGCCTGGAACTTCCTCATGGGATACGCATTGGGCCTCCCGGTCAGCGGCTTGGTAATTCCGACCGCAGTCTTGAAGACAGAAGCGCGGGGAAGCGTCTGGCTCACGGGCGCCAACTACGGCCCGGAGGGGAGTCTGCTGGCTACGGTCGCCATCGTCGGCGCCACCTTCTGCGTGCTGCTCTCCAGACGCATCTATATCAGTGAGGAGATGCGCGAGTTGGTGTTTGGCGCTGCCCCCTCCAGGGTGGCCGCGGGGGCGCAAGGGGAGGCTCCCTCGGCCTCCGGCGAGCAGTCGAGGGACCGCCCGGGCTAGTCATGCGAACTCTTCAGGTACGGGCGTCGGCCGCTTGGCCAGTCGAGGTAACGGCTTGAGCGAGATGTCCGCGCAGTATGCAAGAATAGCGGTAGCCTCCGGACGCCGCGGGGTAGGGCGTCTCCGCCGCGGTGTCTGGCTCGGCTTGGCACTGCTGACGGTTCCTCTTGCCTTCTCCGAAGAGCGCATTACCCGCGATGCGCGCATCGGCTTGATCCGCGGGCTCATGAGAGAAATCGCAGTCAGCAAGGTTCCCCTGCCAAGAGGTAGGAAGGGCATTCGCGTGGACCCTCAAGGAAAAATCGACCAGGCCAACGCCGACACCGAACTCCGAAACAACGGCATGGCGATAAAGCCCGGTATGCCGGTGGAGATTACCAAGATCACGTTCAAGTCTGACGAAATCGTCTTCGAGATCAACGGAGGGGGGAAGAAGGGGAAGAAGTGGTACCAACGAATTCAGGTGGGCGTAGGCGGTGCTACCCAACCCATCGCGCCGGAGACTCCCGTTCTCGCCTATGGCTCATGGATCACGCTCATTTTCCCAGGGAAAGTTCCGGAACTCACCGTCCCCCAGGTAAAGCAGGCGCTGGCGAGTATTCTGGATTTTGAGCGTCATTCACCCACCGTACTCTATTCCCCTTCGGTGCCGCCCGAAATCAAGGAAGCCATCAAGAAACACCAAGTCATCGTCGGAATGGATCGCGATGCCGTCCTCTCCTCAAAAGGCCCTCCCGAGCGGAAAGTCCGCGAAGTCCGTGATGGCGTCGAACAGGAAGATTGGATCTACGGCCTCCCACCCCACGTGCTCTTCGTCACCTTCGATGGCGACAAGGTGGTGGCCGTGCGGCAGTACTAGGGTTCAGGGCAGGATCCAGCAGGCCGGTGGCAGGGCTCTCTAACCCTTGTCCTTGGCCGTCGCGGCTTCCGCCAGTGGTTCACCAGTCATTTCCTCAGTCGAATTACAGTCCTGTCACTTAACCTTCCGGGGGATTGTCCCTCTAGCCCTAGGAGCGGCCGTCAGGCCGGCACGTCAATTGCCCACCGCAAGGTGGCCACCTCGGGTAGCGACTTTGTTTGCCACGGCTTCCGGCCCCGCACGGCTGGCCAAAAGAAGCCGTCGGCCACAGTCTGTCGCCCTTACGGAACTGGAAGTCGGCCGCGTTCCCTCGGCCCTTCGGGCCTTTGGAATCACGGGCGCGGCAACGAGTGCGGGGAGATTCGCGTTGTGCTTTTTCGCGCAAGCTAGGAAGGCGGCAGATTGTCTCTCGTTAAAGCTTTTTTGCCTTTGACTTAGCTTTATGGGCCGCTTAAGATTCTGGGTTCGAATCAATCTCATGAACATGCACTGGAGGTAGTTACTATGCTTGTCAAGGTAGGAATCAATGGGTTTGGGCGGATTGGACGAAACCTGTTCCGTGCCGCGATGAACGATCCCGGGATGGAATTCGTGGCGGTGAACGACATTACTGACCCCAAGACCCTGGCGCACTTGCTGAAGTATGACTCAGTGTTTGGGACTCTAGACGCCCAAGTGAGCTATAACGAGGATTCGATCAAGGTAAATGGGAAGGCTATCCGTGTCTTCAAAGTGAAGGATCCTGGGGACCTGGATTGGACATCGCTGGGTGTGCAGGTGGTGGTGGAGTCCACCGGCCTGTTCACCAAGGCGGAGGATGCCAAGCGGCACCTGAAGGGCAGCGTGAAGAAGGTTATTATCTCGGCCCCCGCCAAGGGAGAAGACATCACGATCGTGCTGGGGGTGAACGAGCAGGCCTACGATCCGGCCAAGCATCACATCATTTCCAACGCTTCTTGCACGACGAACTGCCTGGCGCCGGTGGCCAAGGTGGTCCATGAGACCTTCAAGATCCTCAAAGGCTCGATGACGACCATCCACGCTTATACGAACGACCAGCGGATCCTTGATCTGCCGCACAAGGACTTGCGTCGGGCGCGCGCCGCGGCTCTCTCGATGATTCCTACCACCACAGGAGCGGCCAAGGCCGTGGGACTGGTGCTGCCGGAGTTGAAAGGCAAGTTGGATGGGTATGCCATGCGCGTCCCTACGCCGAATGTTTCCGTGGTTGACCTGGTGGCATTTGTCGAGAAGTCGACAACGGTGGAAGAAGTGAACGCGGCGCTGAAGAAAGCCGCGGAAGGCGCCATGAAGGGCATCCTCGAATACTGCGAAGAGGAACTGGTTTCGCGGGACTACCTGGGCAATCCTCACTCGTCGATGGTGGATGCCGGCTTCACCAAAGTGATCGACGGCAACTGCGTGAAGGTGATCGCCTGGTACGACAACGAGTGGGGCTATTCGTGCCGCGTCCGCGACCTGATTAACTTCGTGGCTAAGAAGCTCTAACTTGGCGAAGAGAAGGCAGAAGGCAGTAAGCAGAAGGCGGAGCGCAGCACTGTGGGTCAGCAGTCCATGAGCACGACAGTGCCAGGAAGAGTGCTAGAGTCTTGCCGCGGCGCCGAGGCTCTACTTATTGTGACGACTGCATAGCCAGGGATCTGGGACTGGAAAGAAGACGGGAGGCTCAGGAGGCAACGAAACCACTGGGACTGACGAGCGAGTTCAATCGCCATGAAGGAACATGTTCGTCCTCTGGCAGCATAAAGACTGCCACAAGGGCAAACAGAACTTCTTTCCGGGAATGGCGATGTTTCGCGGCTACCGAGACCTGAAGGTCTACCAAGTGGCGTCGAAGCTGGCTAGGGAGACGTTCAACTTGTCCAGGTCATTCGTCGAGGATGAACGATACTCTTTAACGAGCCAGATCCGCCGCTCCTCGCGCAGTGTGGCAGCGAATATCGCGGAGGGTTTTCGTAAACGCCAGTATCCGAATATGTTTCTTAGTAAACTGGCGGATTCGGATGCTGAGGCTGCGGAAACGCAGGTGTGGCTGGACTTCGCACACGGCTGCGGTTACCTGTCACAGGAGCATCAGCAGCAGCTTGTTTCTAGGTACGAGGAATTGGGGAAGATGATAGGCAGCATGATGGAGAATCCGGAAAGATTTATGCCCTGGTAGTCTTGCTTGCTGCCTTCTGCATTCTTCTTGCCTGGTGGCACACTCTCTGATTGGAGTAGAAGCGTATGTCCAAGCTTTCCATTCGCGATCTAGACCTGAAAGGCAAGCGTGTCTTCATGCGCGTGGATTTTAACGTTCCCCTGGACGAGGCCGGGGAGATCACCGACGACACCCGCATCCGCGCTTCGCTTCCTACCATCCAGCATGCTCTGCAAAGCGGCGCCCGGCTGATCTTGGCCTCTCACCTGGGGCGGCCAAAAGGCAAGCCCCAACCTACGATGAGCCTGAAGCCGGCTGCCGTGCGGCTTGCGGAGCTGCTTGCGAAGCCTGTCGCGTTCGCGACCGATTGCGTGGGTCCGGAGGCTAAGAAGCAGGCCGCGGCGCTCAAAGATGGCGAGGTATTGCTCCTCGAGAACCTGCGTTTCCATGCCGAGGAAGAGAAGAACGATCCCGAATTCGCGCGGCAGCTCGCGGCACTTGCTCAGGTATACATCAACGATGCCTTCGGCTCTGCGCATCGGGCCCACGCTTCTACCGAAGGCATCGCCCGCTTTCTCGCTCCTTCGGCTGCGGGTTTGCTGATGGAAAAGGAACTCGAATACCTCGGCAAGGCGGTAGAGAAACCCGTGCGTCCTTATACGGCCATAGTGGGGGGCGCGAAAGTCTCCGACAAGATCGATTTGCTCCAGAACCTGATGAAGTTTGCGGACAACGTCCTGATCGGCGGCGCCATGGCCTATACCTTCCTGAAGGCGCAAGGTGTCGAGGTGGGGCAATCGAGGGTTGAAGAGGACAAGCTGGAACTTGCCGGCGACCTCTTGCGGTTCGCAGAGCGCCGGAGCATTGAGATGCATTTGCCCAAAGACCACGTGGTGGCCGAGAAGATCGATCCCACCTCGCGTGCCGAGGTGGTGAACACGCCCAGTATTCCTGCCAACCGGATGGGCGTGGACATCGGACCGGCCACGCGCGTTGACTACGCCCAGCAAATCGCGCGCGCCAAGACGATTATCTGGAACGGCCCTATGGGGGTTTTTGAAATTGCCCAGTTTGCCGAAGGAACCCTGGCAGTCGCCCGAGCCGTTGCGGCGTCCTCGGCCGTTTCAGTGGTGGGTGGTGGGGATTCCGTCGCGGCCGTGAAGAAGGCAGGGGTCGAGTCGAAAATCACCCACATCTCGACCGGTGGCGGTGCTTCACTGGAATTGCTCTCGGGGCTGAAGCTGCCGGGTGTCGAGGCGCTGACCGAAGCGCCGTAGGCAGAAAGCAGACGGCAATCGGCGGAAAGAACAAGCCAAACGGCAAAAGTCAAAGCGCGAAAAGCAAGACCGGTTGACCGTCGAGAGCTGACAGTTGGCCGCAAATAGTCAACAAGGAGAAGTCTCGGAGCACGGGGGCGGTCGCCGAGATCCGGGAGCAGGTCCTTGACTACTGAGCGCTGACGACCGACATCTAATCTCGGAAGGCCAAAAATGCGTCGTCCGGTTATTGCTGGCAATTGGAAGATGTATAAGACCATCGGCGAGGCGGTGGACTTCGTCGAGAAGCTCAAGCCCTTGGTGGCGAAGGTTGACCACTGTGACGTGGTCGTGGCCCCGCCGTTTACGGCTTTGCGCGCCGCAGCCGACGCCGCCAAGGGGAGCAAGATCAAGGTCGCCGCGCAGAATATCCACTGGGACAAGGAAGGAGCGCACACTGGAGACGTTTCGCCTGGGATGCTCCTGGATGCGGGGTGCACGCACGTGATCATCGGGCATTCCGAGCGACGGCAGGACCACGCTGAAACCGATGAGTCGGTGAACCGCAAGCTGAAGGCGGCCCTGGCTACCGGGCTGGCCCCGATCGTCTGTGTGGGAGAGACACTCGCTGAACGCGAGTCGGGTCGCACGCGCGAAGTGCTCGAGCGTCAGTTCCAGCATGGGTTTGCTGGGTTGACCCCCTCGGAGTTTTCTCGTATCATCATTGCATACGAACCGGTCTGGGCCATCGGGACGGGACGCACCGCGACGCCGGAAATGGCTGCCGAAAGCCATCGTCACCTCCGAGAGCTTGCGCGGCAGCGATTCGGCGAGACGGAAGCAGGAGCCCTGAGGATTCTCTACGGCGGAAGCGTCAAGCCCGACAATATTGGCGGGCTGATGGCTCAGGAAGAGATTGATGGAGCGCTGGTTGGCGGAGCGAGCCTGAAAGTGGATTCGTTCGCTGCGATCGTGAACTATCCGCGAACTTGAGGCGCGCGAGGAGAGACGCAGGCGAATGATTACTCTGGTGGAAGTGCTGCACGTCCTGGTCAGCATTCTGCTGATCGGGGCGGTACTCCTGCAGGGCGGGGAGAATGTGGATATTACCGCGGCCTTCGGTGGGGTGAGCCAGGCGGCGTTTGGGCCGCGCGGCTCGGTGACCATGTTGGCCAAAATCACCTGGGTGCTGGGAGCGATCTTCATCGTGACTTCCATCACTCTGGCGATCTCTGCTTCTCGGCGCACTAGCAGCCCGGTGATGGAAAACGCCCCAGCCAGGACGGCACCTGCGGCTCCTGCGCCGGCTAAGAAGTGAAAAGGCAAAGCTATCGGCATTCAGCCGTCAGTGGCAGGCTAACTCGCCGAGAGCTGAAAGCCGAGGACTGATCGCTGGGGCCAGACAGATCTCAATATTCAGGTATCAGCTCTCAGCAGCAAACTTCGTTGCTGACCGCTGATAGCTGAAGCTACTCTTAGTTGCGGAAGTGGCGGAATTGGCAGACGCACCAGCTTGAGGGGCTGACGCTCGCAAGAGCGTGGGGGTTCGAGTCCCCCCTTCCGCACCACTTGGACCAGTCGGCGGTAGGCAGAAAGCAGTAAGCAGTGGCCGGTCAGGACGAAGCGGGAAATCTCCTACCCGCCCAACCCGATCCCCCAGGTGACCTAAAGCTGAACGGCATGTGCGCAGCGCACTAACCCTGCCTGGCTAATTTCACTGAGTACACTGAGTACAAGGCGCCTCATCCCACTGCACAAAAATTCACATGCCATGAAGAGTCTCGCTTAGTTCGCAGCGGGGAAAAGTTTCTGCCTGCCGCCTACTGTTCACAACCCGCAGCCTGCTGCTGGCTACCCGTTACGTACGGCCCACAGCTTTCTGCTCACTGCCTATTGACTTTTGTGCTACACTGCGGGCCGACCAACCGTTCGGGTGGCCCCTCTATGCCTCAGACCACCGAAGCCAAACAGAAGCTGCGCGAAATTTGCCGGGTGGCGGCGCGGGTGTTTTACGAAAAAGGCTACGACGGCGCCTCGATGCAGGATATCGCCGAGGCGGTAGGTCTGACCAAGGCGGGCCTCTACCATCACGTCCGCAGCAAGGACCGCCTGCTGTTTGAGATCATGAACTACGGCATGGATATCCTGGACGAGGCGGTTTTGCAGAAAGTCAAGGATATTGCCGACCCCCGCGAGAAGCTTCGCCAGAGCATCATCGGCCACATCGATTTGATCGTGCGCGCCCGCGACATGGAGATCACTGTGATCCTCCACGAGAACCGCTCCTTGCGGGGGGTTCTGCGCAAAAAGATCAATGCCCGGAAGAAAGCCTATATCCAGTACCTCGAAGGGTTGATCTCCCAGGTTCAGGAGCAGGCTGGCGGGAAGAAGTTCATCTCGCCGCGTCTCGCTGCCTTCGCGACGCTAGGAATGATCAATTGGCTTTACCAGTGGTATCACCAGGAAGGCGCCGTCAAGCAAGAGGAGCTAACCCAGGCCTACCTCGACTTCTTCTTCCGTGGGCTGCTAGGGACTGCCTAGTGTCGCGTATTGTAATAGGTGTCACAAGGCGCCCATCGATGCCTTGCTGAGCACAACGAGGCATGTCGGAGTTCCTTCGCTCCGCTCAGGATGACATGCTTTCACTGCGTTCAGATTGACGCGCTCCGGCCCCGTTGCATGTATCAGTTTCTCCGGCCACGCGACACTCGCCGGGTTTGTCTTCTCTCCAACCGCTCGATTTCCCCGACAACAAGCATATCGAGATTGCTCGTCAGCCTTCATTAGTCGATCGGATAGTAATGGACCCCGCCCGCCTGAACCTGGAAGCCGATGTCGCACTACTCGTCTCCCATGTTGGTCAGAAAGAGAATCGATTCCGTCTCCCCGTCCAAGTGCCAGGGATGGGCGCCGGAGCCGGCCCAGCCATCACCTTCATTGGCCAAGCGGCTGTCGATGACCAGATCTCCCTTCTCCTCGATGCTTGAAACCTCGCCGATGACCGACCCCGGCGTGCCACTGTATTGGATGCGAACCGAAAAGTAGAGCAAGGGCAGCGGCAACACGCCGAAGGCAGAGTCGAGAAAAAAGTCCTTGGTGGTGTACCCTTTCAGCGGCAACGGTGCGAGCAGAACTTGCGCCGGGCCATTTTCGCCCGCCGGGGCACAGCTTCACCTCTGCGCGCCGAATACCGCCACGGTAGAATCGCAGACCGAATGGTCTGGGCCAGCCCCTGCCTATCGCGTCAGATAGGTGATTAGCGCCAGGACTTCACTCGTAATAAGGTCCTTTGCGAAATCTCGTTGGGCCCGGACTCGAGCCTCGGCAGCTTTTCCGGCGTGCAGTTTATCCTTGTAGCATTCCATTGTTGCCTTATCCTCTATCCACCCCAGCTCGAGCATTTGGGGCAGATGCTCGACCAGGTACTTCAGGCGTTGCTCAAGAGTCATCTTGGCCACCCGCTCGTCGGGGCCGATAGTGTAGCCGTGCGGCCACGCGTCACGGCGCAGATACAGGTCTTCCAACACGCCAGGCGGTTCCTCCCCGACTCCCATCATCGTCAAGGTATCCGCATGGGCACGACACTCCAGGATGCCGGGGGGATCCGGCGAAGTCAGTGCAAAGACGACGGTCTGCCCGGGCCTTATCTGCGTTCGGCTGCCGAGCGGGGCAAACCTAATCCACAGCCCATCCCTTATGGGATCGATGTCCTGGCGTATGTGCGCGGGGTCCGTAGCATAGAAGGAAGGGCTTGATTGCGGCTTCACAGTAGCACTAAACGTTCTCACTTCGAAGCCCCCGAGGTTTTGTTTGCTGGTCTTGAGATTCTGGACCAAGTACTTATAGCTAAGGTGATTCTGTGGAGTGAGGACGACGTCAGCTTCGACGATTACGTCAACGACATCGGGGCGCTGGTAAAGAAGAGTCAACTCGCGTCCGCTGTGCCCCGTCCACTTGAAGGCATACTTACCGTCCCCGAGCGGAACGACGTGCGGTTTGGGGTGCCAGTAGATCGGATTCCCCTTTTTGTCGTATCCCTCAAGCTCGGGCGTGTAGGTCGCGGGCTGGCCAATCTCGATGTCCTTATTCTGGAGCGGCAGGCGATCGCGCACGGGCGTGGTTTGCGCGATGTTTGCGGGGAGGAGACTCGCCACAAGCGCGACGAGGACAATGAACAGAAGCAGCGCGGGGCGGCTTGGCATCATCTCGGCAGCCCCCCGGAACGCCGCCGGGCGTGATCTGGACGCTGCTTATTGTAGCAGATAAGACACCAGCGCCACGACTTCGCTTGTGATCAATTTCCTCTCGAAGTCCTTTTGTGCGCGGGTTCGGACTTCGACAGTCTTTCCCGCCTGCAAGTTATCCTTGTACCACTGCATCGTCGGCTTATCCTCGATCCAGCCGAGTTGGAGCATTTGGGGCAAATGTTCGGTCAAGTATTCCAGGCGGGTTTTCGCCGACATCTTAGAAATCCGCTCATCCGGGCCAATCGTGTAACCGTGCGGCCAGGCGTCGGGCCGCAAATAGAGGTCTTCCAAGACTGTTGGGGACTCCTCACCAACGCCCTTTATTGTCAAGTCGCCTCCGTATGCCTGACACTCGACTATGGCTGGGGGATCGGGAGAGACCAGCGCCAATGATGCTTCCCGCCCAGGTCCGATTGGCGTTTGCCCGCGGCGAGGATGAAAGCTGATCCAGGCACCCTCCTGGAAGTCCTGCTTAAGAAGCCGCCAGGGGTTAACGGCCATCGTGGAGGTGTCACTCAGCGCATCGGCCCGGCGACTGAGTAAGCGAACCGCGAATCCCCCAAGATCCAATTCGCTGCTCTTCAGGTTTCGCACTTGGTACTCGTATCTGAAACTCCCCCCGGGCAGGTGCAGGGCCGATGCCGCGACGACGACGTCAACGGCATCCGGGCGCTGATAAAGCAGGGTCAGCTCGCGGCCATTATGGCCTGTCCATTTGAACGCGTATTTGCCGTCTCCGAGTGGTACGACGTGGGGCTTGGGGTCCCAGTAGATGGGGTTCCCCTTCTTGTCGTACCCCTCAGCCTCCGGCGCGTAGGGTGCCGGCTGGCCGATCTTGATGTTCTTCTTTTGCAGGGGCAGTCGCTCGCCACCCTGCAAGGGTTGCCAGGAGAGGGCGCAGCACAGGGCCAGTGTGAAAGCTGTGAGCATAGAATTTCGTGGCCTCTTCGCTCCCATCATATGTCACCACGTGATATGCCAGCAGTTATTCGTCCCGCACTCGTCGAGTCTGCCCGATGCGTTGCCAACATCGCGGTTGCCAAAGAAGGTCCAAAGTGCATCCTTGCGGTCTTGACTCCAGCCGCACGGATTGGTATCGGCGTTTCGGCCCACGCGATGCTGGTCGTGGCCGCCGGTCCAGTTGCCAGCGTTGCCGTCAAACTTCCCGCCCCAGGGCAGGCTAATGTCATTGTACGGAACTGGCGTCCCGGGATACTGGCTGGCGAAGGCATCGGCTGTGGCCACCAGCCCGTTGAGGGTGGTGCTGGTTCCGAACCAATTTTGCTCATGAATGCCGGGTATCGTTCCCACGTGCGAATAGTTCGCTCCTGCGCCCAGCATTTGCAGCCCCGCCACCAGCGCTATGAGGGTGACGGGGCCCGTGACCGGTGTCCCCTCAATAGTGGCCCGGATTTGGTATTCCCCACCGAACTCTTTTGCCGTGTAGGTGCTCTGGAATTTTCCCTGCGAGTCCGTCGTGCCCGAGGAAGGACTGAAGGTCCCCGAGACATTGCTATTGGGCAGCGGATGATTCAGATGTCCCCCGGTATTGGCCAGCCGGACGTCTTGCAGAGTCACCGTCTTGCCGCTGACAAAAGGATTAGTTTGCACCGTGACCGTGGTCGTATTGCCGCTGCCGGCGTTCATGGGAGCGACGGTGGACGGCGAGATATTCACGGTGAACGTGAACACATCGGCCGGGTGTTGGTCTCCGGGAGTAATATCCCGGCTCACGCATGCGGACTCGTTCCAGTAGTATGTTTTCCCGCCAAGAAACGCCTGTCGTCCGTCCCTTATACGTCGAGTTGTTCACCGTGGCGACGGGAATGTTCAGGGAATTCCAGGATGAGCTGGTGGTTCGGTCGTAGTAGTAAGTGATGTTGCACCCCTGGTACT
>Ga0315280_10000621_pt1 | contig 65787 bp, 65 predicted proteins | sample YL17G06_40_MG_FD_203697 | JGI IMG/M metagenome (GOLD analysis project Ga0315280, IMG submission 203697) | Sediment microbial communities from Yellowstone Lake, YNP, Wyoming, USA - YL17G06_40 | ecosystem: Environmental > Aquatic > Freshwater > Lake > Sediment | place: USA: Wyoming | collected... | reverse complement strand
ATGGTGATTAGACCGGCCGATGGCGTTCATGATCTTCGTGCGTGTTTGAGAGTAGAACCGATTGGGGGAATCATCTTAGGGCATTATAAGCTGGCGTTCGTTTGCCTGCTTTGGAAGAGCAAGCGTGCTGAAAAGCACGGTGCGTTCCCGTGCTAGAATCCTCCGGTTTATCCTAACGCTCCGGGTTCGATTTCGTTACTGATTTTCGCGGAACAGAATTTGTTCCCGAAGATGGAAGTCCGATGGTGCACTTTTATCGCCAGCGGAGTAACCGTTGCTGAGACTTATGCCGGTTCATCCATACATACCTAACAGCGATCCAGAAGTCAAGAAGGAGATGCTGAGGGCCCTTGGCGTAAAGGACGCCGAGGAACTTTTCGCAGTAATCCCCGAAAAAATCAGGTTTAGAAAGAATTTGAACCTGCCGCCCTCAACACCTGAATATGAGGTCAGGCGACATGTCGAGCAAATACTTGCAAAGAACAAGAATTCAAACGAGATGCTAACCTTCGTCGGCGGAGGGTGCTGGCCACATTATGTCCCAGCAGTATGCGATGAGATCAACTCGAGGTCTGAGTTCCTCACCGCCTACACTGGCGATGTGTACTCCGATCTCGGTAGGTTTCAGGCACTCTTTGAGTTCCAAAGCATGATCGGCGAACTTGTTGGAATGGATGCCGTGACTTTTCCCACATACGACTGGCCGACCGCTGCAGGGGATGCGTTACGAATGGCTGCGATCCTCACGGGGCGACACGAAATACTCGTTCCCAAGACAATCAACCCTGACAGACTCTCTGTGATGAGCAATTTTTCCGGGAGTCTGGCTAGAATCAAGCACGTAGGCTACGATCGTCAAACTGGGCAGATGAGCCTTGAAGATCTCAAGAGTAAGATCTCAACCAACACAGCCGCGGTTTACATTGAGAACCCAAGCTACCTCGGCTTCATTGAGACAGATTGCAAGGAAATAGGTGAGATAGCGCACGACAAAGGTGCTCTGTTCTTAGTCGGTGTTGAACCCCTTTCGCTCGGAATTCTGGCTCCACCCGGCGAATATGGGGCGGATATCGTGTGCGGCGAAGGCCAACCACTTGGTGTACACATGAGTTACGGAGGAGGATCATTAGGCTTCCTCGGATGCCACGACGACGAACGCTATCTCTCCGCCACCGGTCATAGACTGATATCGATTACCAAAACAAAACGCGAGGGTGAATGGGGATTCACCTTTGTCTTGCCCGAACGAAGCATGTACACTGGCAGAGATAAGTCAGCATGTATAACCGGAACGAGCACAATTTTATGGGCTATAACCGGCGCAGTCTACCTATCCCTCTTAGGCCCTAAGGGAATTAAAGAACTCGCCGAGACTATCATGAAGAACTCGTATTATACGATCAAACGCCTTTCTGAGATAAATGGAGTCAGAGTTCCACTCTTCAACTCTCCGCACTTCGAAGAATACACCGTAAACTTTGACAAGACTCGAAGATCAGTGCGCGAGGTGAACAAAGCTCTCATGAAATTCGGGATACAAGGTGGAAAGGATATCTCAAGTGAATTTCCGGAGTTAGGCAGCACAGCATTGTATTGCACAACTGAGTTGCACACCAGAGAGGACATTGACAAACTCGGTTCTGCTTTGGACGAGGTGCTGAGGTGATGGAAGACACGGTGAAGGTCGTAGAGCGAGAGATGGCCTATAGAGCAGTTGCTTGGAATGAACCAATCATCTACCAGCTCAGTAGGTCGGGCAGACGCGGTTCGATGGTGTCCCGACCGGACGAAAAAGTCAATGCAACCGTAGGCCACGTTCTATCCAAGATTCCTGAAAAACTCAGGAGGAAGAGCCTCCCGAAGCTCCCCGAGCTATCTGAACCAGAGGTTGTGAGACACTACATCCGCCTTTCACAGCAGAACTACGGGGTTGACTCGGGAATCAGCGTGGGTGTAGGCACTTGCACAATGAAATATAGCCCCAAAGTGAATGAGGCCCTCGTCAGGTCACCCAAACTCGCCGAGATTCATCCACTGCAGGATGAAGAGACTGTGCAAGGGGCGCTCGAGATCATGTATCGGCTCGGCAAGTGGTTGTGCGAGATTTCTGGAATGGACGAATTCAGCATGCAACCACGTGGTGGCGCACACGCCGTTCTAACCAATGCGCGAATAATTAGGAAATATCACGAGCTCAAAGGAGAACTCGACCAACGCAACGAGATGATAACAACAGTTCTTTCACATCCGTGTAATGGCGCTGCTCCAGCTGCGACCGGTTTCAAAGTAATCACCTTGTACCCAGATGAGACCGGCATACCAAACGTTGAGGCTTTGAAGGCCGCCGTTTCGAAACATACCGCAGGGCTGATGATGACAAACCCCTACGACACGGGCGTATTCGACAAGAACATAGTGAAATACATCAAGATAATCCACGAAGCCGGCGGACTCGCCGCCATTGATCAAGCGAACGCCAACTCGATCTTGGGGAGGTTACGCATAGGAGATGTGGGCGCGGACCTCTGCCACTTCAACTTGCACAAATCATTTTCAACACCACATGGCTCCGCAGGACCCGGGAGCGCCCCGATAGGCGTTAAGAAAGAGCTGAGCAAGTTCCTTCCTGTTCCAGTCGTCGCATATGATGGCACAAAGTACTATCTGGATTACAATAGGCCGCACACGATAGGAAAGACCGCCGGTTTCTACGGAGTCATTCCCAACGTTGTAAGAGCCTACGCTTGGATAATGAGTATGGGTGAAGAGGGCTTGAAGGAGACGTCGGAAGTCGCGGTCGTGAACAACAACTACCTAATTCAAAAACTGTTGAAAATTCGCGGAGTCACCTTGCCTTGGAATGAAAGTCATCCCCGCCGGCTTCAGGAGGCAAGATTCAGCCTTCAAAAGATGAAAGAGGAAACAGGTATCGGAGTAGACGGCCTCAATCGCCGAATAGTTGACTTCGGCATCCAAAGGTGCTTTCTCGCCCACGAACCTCCTATAGTGCCTGAGCCATTCACCCCTGAACCGCCAGAGTCTAACTCAAAAGAAGACCTCGACCAGTTCGCATGGGCGATTCAACGAATATCGGACGAGGCCTACTCAACCCCTGAAATAGTTCTAAACGCGCCTCACAATTGCGCAATCACAGAGGTCGACTCGAGCCCATCGAAAGACCCAAAGAAGTGGGCCCTAACGTGGCGTGCGTACCTCAAGAAACATGGGTGACTGCGTCTGGTATCCAGCAGAAAGCTGGGGCTTATCGTAAACCCAATTGCTGGGATGGGGGGCAAGGTAGGTCTTAAGGGAACTGACGGCAAGGAAATCATCCAAAAAGCGAGAGAGCTAGGTGCAACCCAGGCTTCTCCAGCGAGGGCTGTTGAGGCACTCCAAAGACTCCTCCCCCTCAAGGTCGAGTTTGAACTGATAACCTACCCGTTCGACATGGGTGAGGAAGAGGCCATTCACTGCGGCTTTGAACCCAAGGTAGTAGGCAGGATACAACAAGGTGCAACTTCTGCGGCCGATACAAGAGCAGCAGCCAAAGAAATGCTGAGCCTGCACGTCGACCTTATTCTGTTCGTTGGCGGAGACGGAACGGCCAGGGACGTATACGAATCGGTCGGGAAGTCAATCCCCGCTTTGGGCGTGCCGGCGGGTGTCAAGATCCACTCGGGGGTATTCGGTGTTAACCCAGGCAAAGCGGGAGAGTTGGCAGCAAAATTCCTCCGAGGCGAAACCAAACTGCAAGATGCCGAGGTAATGGATGTTGATGAAGAAGCATTTCGAATAGGGCGCCTTTCGGCGAAACTCTATGGGTATCTACGCGTCCCGTATGAGGAAGAACTCATTCAATCGGCGAAAGGTGGAAGCTCCACAATACTCGATGAGAAAATGAGTCAACAGACTATTGCCGACTACGTTGTGGAACTGATGGAAGAGGATTGGTACTATGTCTTGGGACCGGGAACGACTGTAAAAGCAGTTGCTGATCGTCTCGGGGCGACAAAGACGCTTCTAGGAGTCGATGTCGTACATGGGGGAAAGACCGTTGCATCTGACGTGAACGAGGAGCAATTGTTGCGGTTGATTGAGGGGAGGAAGGTGAAGATTATCGTGTCGCCTATTGGGCAACAGGGGTTCATCTTCGGGAGGGGGAATCAACAAATCAGCCCCAAAATCATCCGAAAAGTAGGCGTCGAGAACATATGGGTCATTGCCACGAGGAACAAGCTCTCATCGATTCAGGTAGGTAGACCGTTTCTCGTGGACACAGGTGAGGAAGATGTAAACAAGATGTTGTCTGGTTATCGGCGAATAATCACTGGATACAAGGAAGAGGTAGTAGCCAAAGTCGCAGCATAATCATTGCGCGTTGAGCTGACACTTCATGGTTCGAATGTAATCGTTTACACCGGCGTGAAGGTCGAACTTTGGTACGTACCCCAACTCTTTCTCCGCTCTCGAAATGTCTAACGGGCCTTTCACGGGCTCTGGAATACCAATCATGGTAGCCGACGCGATAACATAACACAACAGGGATACAAGTACGTATTCAGAATTCACGGCAAAGCCTCCTGGTACGGAAGCGCCGCAGTCCAAGCCCTTTTGGACTTGAACGCAAAACGTTGGTCCTCGTTCACAAACATTGACTTGGTCTACGAAGATGACGAATTCGGGAAATCTAGTGCCGAGGGATTCAAGACTTTCCAAGCCCAATTGGCCCCGAGCTACAAAGTAGTATATGAGCAATGGTATCCATTACTCTCCGCAGATCTGACGCCTCTCGTCACTACGCTCAAGGCGGCCAATCCTGATTTGGTCAAGCGATTCCGGACTTCGTTGAGGGATTTGGCTCCAAAGCTGAATACGTGTTCATGCAGACGGAATGGCAATCCAACTTGTTCCTCTCGCCGGCTCTGAGGCAATATGCATCAGTCAACGACAACCACAAGACTAGGTAATGGAACCGATATGTCGGGAATACCCGCGGACATCTATTCTTCGACTTGGATACTCTACTGGGCAATTAAGCAAGCAGGTACACTTGACAAAGGCAAGATCAGAGATTCACTCGCTTCGATTAACATACAGCTACCATCAAAGGATGTGCGCGTTATTTTTCCCTACAGCAGCATCGATACCTCACCGCTTCTTGTCTCTGCGGATACACTTTGAAATCGGATCTCTCACAACTAGAACGGTCAGGATAAGCGATGCCAAAGTAAAGCAAGTAAAGATCGTACACCGTCGCGTCGCTGCTTCATGGAACCCGCGCCTTGTAGGCTTTCGCATCTTGGGAGGGCCTGCAGAACATGCGGCAACTAATGACAAGCAGAGTCCTTACCAACCGCGAGACCGGCGAAAGAGAAAGCTGATGACAACAGTGCAGTAGCGTCTAGTCGTTATCCTAAAGGGGTGGACAAAAATTAGGGGAAGGATCCGGCTCGGGTTACTTGCGAGCGTGTTCTTCAAGATACCATCTGAGAGGTCCCGTGTACACCAAGTAACCTAGACTAGCCACGAGGAGAACTAACACGACTCCCACAAGCCCCGCAGCGAGCGGTGGAATTGACTCATAGTAAATGAACAACTGGTCAACTTTGTTGCCGTCAAGCCGAAGTGTGACAGTTCCACCGCCGTCGAACTTGGTTTTCAATAGTGCAACGCCATCGCTTCCGGTTGTTGCAGAAGAGTCGCCTACTATGGTTACAATTCCGCCAGACGACGAAAGTTCTACTTTGGCTGCTTGAACAGGGTTCCCTTGCTTAGTCACCTTGACCGTGATCTGGTAGTCCCTATTTTGCAAAAGTTCTGGAGGCGTCATCGATGCTATCGAGCCATCTTGTATTTCAATCATTACCGTTTCAGCTGCTCCGGTTGAAGCAATTGTCAGAAACAGCAGTGTGGATATGAGAAGCAAGCATGTGACGGTTGAAAAGCGCGTCATCAGTCTATCGCCTCCGGATGAAGAATAGCGGAATTAGAACTACTGGTATTAGCTGAATTAGCATAATTGCTATGCCTATCGGGGTCAAGCCGTAGTAACCTGTTCCGTCCGCTAGCATCGTGCCTGTGCTTGCAGACGGAAGTCCCGGAACCAAGCCCGACGTTGCCGCGAACATAAAGGCAACCATAAAAGCGACTAGGACGAAGGAAACGTAGTAGATGTATCTGAAGCTCATAGGCAGTTTTATGGCAGAGGATTCATTTGCAATTTCAACGACTCTGCGGGGCTTGAAGTACTTGAACAACATAATGAGCTCAACCAGGATGCATATCCCAGCATAAATTGACCACCAGTACCATTGTGTGAAAATCAATGTAAACCCGAAACTTTCGCCGTTTACTGCATCATATATCGGAAGTCCGTACACGACTATGAGCAGGGCTGCGATAATACAAAGTAAGGAGTGTGTCTTAGTTCGAGTCCATCCGAGTTTGTCTTGGAGGCATGCCCCAAACTGTTCTTGGTAAACAACTATCGATGGGATTCCCGCTGGAATGAATATTATAAACCACAGCATCGCCAGGATCAAGCCTGTTCCTCCCAGAGCATTGAACATCTTCGGCAACCCGGAAAATACCAAACCTGTTGCCCCCCCGTACAGTGGGGGTATTTTCACTCCCACCAGCATCGAGGGCAAGAACAACCCTGCAGCGAAAATAATCAGCATGTCCGCCAGACAGCCAATGGTGACGCAATCTGTTATGTCTCCACCTCTGGGTAGATATGATGCAAAGACTGTAGCGGGGCCTGCGCCGACACTACATCTCCACCATACCCAAAGCGCGGCTTGAACCGCTATCATCGGAAAGAGGAGGTTCGTAGGCCTAAAGTTGAAAGTGAAGGCCCAGCCCTGCCAAAACTGTGGATTGTAGATGACGTTCCAAGCAATTAAGATCACACACATGGCAATGGCGAGTGGCTTAAGCCACAAGACTATTCGAGCCCAAGCGTTTACGGACTTGTAACTGATGAGCCACACAAAGAAGAGAAGCACAAGACCAAACAATATTGGCCTAAAAGTCATTAAGTAGGTGCCCCAGAAGAAACCTCCAGGATTAGTTGTCCAAAAGCGCGCACCTTGCCAAGCATTAAGGAAGTAGTCAAGATAAATTCCAAAGACAACAAGCATGGTCGGATTCCAGATCCAGTTCCCGATTGGAACAACCCAGCCGAAATACTCGAAGATTGTTTTATTCCCCGATATCTTTCTCCAAGCCAGAGGATTCGCTTTTCTTGTCGAAAGCCCGAATACGCTGTCAGCAATAATCACTGGAAATGCGATGAGGAGGTAGGAAAGAAAGAACCATATCCAGAAACTCCCACCACCCCAGAGAATAGCTTGAAAGGCTACGATGGTCATCGTCCCCATTCCGGAAGGGTAAGCGAGCATGGCGGCCAAGAAACCGAATCGACTTCTGAATGTCTCACGGACCACAGGTTGGGTAACTCCGGCCAAAACTTTCGCCGATCGGTGTTCCTGTTTGAGAAAATAATTAATACTTTGCAATGTAGTTTACTTAGTTTACTTAGTTGTTGGGTCGATCTTGATCTTGCATAGGCTTAGAGTGAGCCTTAACGACGAGTACGGTTTTGCCGAACTATGCGCCAGGAGGCTTGATTTGATACTTGAACCACTTGGATTGAAGCCGGCCACTAACTGGAGAAGGAGCGCGGATGGGGGGAAGGGAGTGGTAATGCAATACTACGCTGAGAGCTTAGAGCGAGAATATGCCTCTCCGATTCCGCCTGAAGTCCTTAAACTGATTCTCAAGGGAACTGAGTACGCCGTTCTGCCGGCCGAATTCGAAACGAAGATACAACAGGATCTCGAGATCGATGGTTTGAAGTATGTCAAGCTTTGCGACGCCGATGTGTGGTTTCCTGTTGGAAGGTTCATAACAGCGACCTGGGACAAGGTGACTTCTATGACTCTTGGGAAGAAGCGGGGGAGCCTAGGAGAGAAGGAGCTTATGGCGGCAGCGATGAAGAAGCTGAGAGAGGTCGAGGCTCTCGCGCCCCCGGAAAAGGTCGAAGAAATACGAAAAATGGAAATGGCAATACTACGGGCGAGAGTTCGCTAGAGCCGATCAGAGGCACTGACGCGTCGATCGTTCAGGGATCAACGAGACGACTAATTATTCGCTATCTCCTTAGGAGATCGTTTAAGACATTATCCGGATCGATTATCTTGTCATAGATGACTTTGCTTCCTCTACCTGTTAGGCCATCAGTGATTCGGGTTATGGCGTCTTTTCCTCCAAGTCTCCTCTTCGCGATCTCCATACCGACACAGTCTCCCACTTCGGCGACTCTGTATCTCATGTACGTCCAATATTCAAGAGTCCCATGGTTCACGCATACGGTCAGCTTGTGTGGTGTTTCCTTCTTCATGAACAGGGCAATTCTGTACGACGCTGATTCCATTCTCATGTCCATTAGCTCAGGTTTACCGTCGATCCAGACATGTGTGGTAGCGCCAACCCCTTCGTGGACGTGTCCACATACGGAAAGCAACGGTCTCTTTTCGTGCAGGTATTCCTTGAGAGCGGTGCTTCCAACGTGTCTTCCCCAGTACGCTGATGGAAGACCGAACATTCCGAGTTCGTCCCTGGTTCCGCAGTTATGCGGAGGAACATGAGAAACGACTATGCTGGTCATCGGTTCCATTTTTTGCGTTTTCTCCTCGGCCTTCGATAATGCCCACTTTATTTCTTGTTCGCTCCTTTCGCCCGGAAATGTGCCATTGATAGGGTTGCTGCCCTCAACACCGAAGAATTCGAAACCTCCGTAAGACAGATGGTTACCAGGATATGGCTTCGTAGGGTTGGCCGAGTCGCAACCGATTGAAAAGAGAGGTTCACCGATCCTCGAAGCTAGCTCTGCAGAAACACCCAGAGGGTCATAATTCCCACCCAGGACCAAGATCTTCTTCTTTTGGGATTCTAGAAGAATCTTGAATAGGCCTTCGATGGTCTTGCTCGCCGATTCCAAATCTTTGGTGGGTTCTGGGAGATAATCGCCAGCGGCAATGATTAAAGGCAGCTCGGGTTCATTGGCAACGTCTCTTACGAATTTTGACCACTTCGGAGCCTCACCATGCGCGTCTCCCGCGGAGGCGAATCCTAGTCTTAAATTATTTAGGATTAGATCCTTAATCGCGCTATGATCAATGCCCTTCACAGCAATTCCCACGCGAACTGCCAATGGCCACGTAATAAGACCTAAGGGCTCATCTCTGGTTTGGAAATGACGGCCTCGATCCGATCAACATACCTGGAATGTAGGCGGGAAACTAGGCGAGTAATCGTCGAAAGCACAAGCGAGATTTCAAACTGATGAAGAATTAGTTCTCCGAATTTCTCCATATCGTTTCATGGGTGCCTCTCAAAAGGTCCTCCTGATAGGATTGGTTTGGCGTTGATCCTGAGACGATGATCCTAAGTCTTTGATGTCTGTCCTAGTGTCTTGAGGTATCTCAACAGCTCTGTAATTTTCTCGTCTCTTTGCCTTACCATAGATTCAACATCTCTCTTGGTATAGTCATAGAACCCTTTGCCGGTCTTAAGACCCCACTCTTTCTTTTCCACCATCTTCTTCAGCAAATCTGGCGGTCTGAACTTGCTGTCCCCGAGTGCCTCGTGGACATACGAATACTGAGAAAACTCAGTGTCTAGGCCGAATATGTCCATCAGTTCAAGGGGACCTACGTAGCAGTAACGAGGGCCTAAGTGGTACTTCCATACCATGTCGACGTCCTCAATGCTTGCAACTCCCTTCTCCACAATCGATACGGCTTCCACGAGCAAGGCGGTTTGCATCCTGTTTACTATGAAGCCCGGCGTATCCTTGCAAACTATGGGCCTCTTTCCGATCGAAACCAAGAAATCCTTAACTGTGCGCACGGCTTCGTCCGACGTCTGGGCTGAAGGAATTACCTCCACCAATGGCAGCAGGTAAGGTGGATTCATCCAATGCGTTCCTATGACCCTTTCGGGCCTCTTCGTTGAAGCAGCGATCTCGCTTATGCGGAAACCGGAGGTATTGGATGCCAAGATCGTATCAGGCGCGCATAACCGGTCGAGTTCTCCGAAAACCTGTTTCTTCACATCCATTTTCTCCGGCACGGCCTCAACGACGACATCAGCCTCCTTGACGGCCTGAGCAATATCTTGCGTTGTCCGGATACGCTTCAGGCTTAGCTCTGATTCCTTCTTGGTGACGATTCTGGCTTCGACAAGAGATTTCGCTGCTAAAGTTATTCTGCTGAGGCCTTGTTCGACCGCGCTCTCGTTGATATCCATTGCACAAACGTTGTAGCCCCCCTTTGCGCAGCTCAGTGCTATTCCGCTTCCCATTATGCCGATCCCGATTACGCCGACCTTTTTGATACGCAACCCGATCACACTTCTCAGCTGCCTCTTCTTCAGACTTTTAAGATATTTCTCCCAGACTCGTTCAGTGAAAGCATAACAACGTGTTTTTCAGAACTCTGTTTTGCAGTAGAAATGAGCCAATCTTTAGGGCGCGGACAATTTGGAGATGTTTGTTTCGCTTGTTTGCTGATCACCTAATGTTCAAGCTTTATAGCTTTCATATCGTTTTCATGGGTGCCTCTCAAAAGGTCTTGAGTTGCGCCAATCTCCATTAGAAATTGCTAGCCAAGTCTCGCAACGCCTTGAGCTTGCCATGCTTCTAGAGGTGAGCGCCTACCCGAAGCCAGGGAATGTTCACAGAACTCGTGGCCATACGGAGACGAGATTCGAACATTTCTTGGCTTCTGCTGCCGCCTCTGGGCCTCACTTTGAGAGGGCCGCTGAGAGAGGAGTCCTCATCTCAATGGGTAGGATTTCTTATCACAGCGCGCGGGTTGGAAGCACAATTCGCGATGCGGTCATTTGCACAATGCGTTCTCAGCGCGGCGGGAACACAAGTCTTGGAACCCTAACTTTGCTCGTGCCCCTTGCTGTTGCTGCAGGTATGACGTTGACCCACCGTACCTTTTCACTTCCTAGCTTGCGCCGAAATCTCAGACGGATACTGAGGTCAACAACCGCAGCCGACGCCGTAGCGCTATATGAGGCGGTCGAGCACGCTAAGCCCGCTGGGTTGGGCACTGCTCCCGAGTTCGATGTTAAGGATTCTTCCTCGAAGAGAAAGATACTCCGTCAGGGGTTGACTTTGTTCGATATATTCCGATTGGCCGCTGACTGGGACTCTATATGCAGGGAGTGGGTGACCAACTACAAGATCACTTTCGAGCTGGGTTACCCGGTTTTAAGAAAGGAGTTGGCGAAAAACAAGGACATCAACGAGGCCACAGTGAATACCTACCTGAAGATTCTTTCAGAAATACCGGACACGCTGATCGCGCGCAAGGCTGGACTTGAGAAGGCTCAATGGGTTTCCACGCGCGCCAAGAAAGCCCTAGCCCTCGGCGGCTTAGGCTCCAAGAACGGGCGGAAGGAGATAGAACGCCTCGATACAGAGCTTAGAATGAATTCGAATATTCTGAACCCTGGCACGACAGCAGACCTATCGGCCTCGGTCTTGGCACTGGCCACCCTGTCGGGATACAAACCTTGAGGTGTTGTTTCAGTCGATTTTCCTAACCCGCACGATCGGATAATGTGGAATCCGGTCGAGCATCTCCCAAGTTACCTCGGTGATGCCGACACGGAATCTTCTGGCCATGTCCCAGACGGTTCCTCCCGCGCCGTGTCCCATCGCTCTGTCCGCAAGGTTAGCGATCTCGAGGGTTTCGTCTAGGGAAAGTTGGCGACCACGCATGGCTAGCGGGGTAGCTCGCGCTTTCCATCGAAGCATTCGGCCCAAAATGACTGCGAGCAGGCCGAGGGGCCGAATCCCTCGAAGAGCGTCAGGCCGGCAGGTTAGGTGTATACCGTGTCTGCTGTATGTCTTGTCCGTATCGATCAACATCACCGATATCTCCTTGCCACAATTCGCCCGGATCGCTGCAGACACTTCCTCGGCCACTCCCATAGGGTTGCTTAGGGGCAGTGAGGCAAGGGTGTAGGGAAGATTTGTTACATCTATCCCTCCTTCGGAGTAGTGAAGCAATGCTTGCGCAAACCCCGCGTGTTTCAGGGCGACCTCCTTGTGAGCCTCGCCCTCCGGGATAGGATATCGTCTCAATCTCCACAGTGTCTTGGCATTGAGGTGGCATATCGGTCCAAGGATGTAGCCCCATACCAACCTCATCCAGATTCTCGCTAGAAACTTCGCTAGGAGGCCCGGGCGCACTTGGGACTCGTCTACTACAAGGCCCATGGCCACCGCGATTGCCTTTTCAGAGACCGCAATGATATCGTCGGCCTCACAGCTGTCCGCGACGGAGTCTACGATGACCCTAAGAAAATCGGTGCCGGGTTTCCAATACCTAGTCATGATCCGCTTCGCGGTTTGAGGCAACGTGGATTAGCGCCTGGGGATTTGAAGCCCAAGAACATGTTGAGCAATATGATAGTGATACCTGCATCGTAGCCCAGACCGCTACGATAAGCCTGTAGTGTGCCCAGTTTGCCGCGGCTTATGCTCCTCGTAGAGCTTCGCTTGGTAGTAGGACTGGTGACTATAGAGTGCTGCAGCCGGATTGTGGCAGAGAACCCTATCCTTGGCGACCAAGGTAGTTACAGGAGCCTTAGAGGTCTTCGTGAAGAGTGCATCATGGCCCACGCATAAGCCCACCAGTATATTCAACTGGGACCCCGCCGAGTCGAGGAGCATTGCCTGCGCGACCGGGTTGCACATGGCCTCAAAACGATCAGGATTGGCCTTTTGATCATTCCTTATGCCTAGTTTCTCTTTAGCGACAGCCCCTGTCTTGCATATCGCTGACACAACCTCAAAGCCGTTCTTCTTCAGAATATTCTCCAGAACAGCTCCTTCCCTACGCAATCCAATGCAACACGCAATCCCGAGTTTCCTATATCCCATCAACCGAGCGAATTCAATCGTATCCTCGACCCTGGTCCATTTCATGTATCCTGTTGCTTCTACAATCGCTGCTGCCCGAGCCATCTCTCGCAACTCTTTCATTTCTTCGTAAAGTCTAGAGGCTTTCATGAGAATGTCCTCTGAAGTGTTCATCGGGCACCCATCGAAGGATTGGTTCTGTCCACCAGTCTCGCAAAGGTTAACGCCGCAGGCCGCACAGTCGAGTTTTTGAGCCATAGGCTAGCGCGGTTGGCACGTTAACTAAAACGTTCCCATTGTAGAGTGTAGAGAATAAAGAAGGAGGCCGCAGCTCGAGTTTGGCCAGCACAAGCTCTCTTTTACCGCTCTAATCAGCATAGGACTAATCTTAGCCTAGGTTATCTGTGGCCAGTCTTCTGATCGTATCGGCAATGCTCTTGCCCATCTGCTTCGTGGTGGAGTTGCCATCTAGGTCTGGAGTTCTGACCATCCCCTCTTCAAGGACCTTCTCAACTGCACTCTGAGCAGGTGGGAAGCTGGTTTCTCGTCCAACCATTCCAGCATATAGGCACATGCGAGAAGAATTGCGACAGGGTTTGCTATCCCCTTCCCTGCAATGTCCGGCGCTGCTCCATGAACAGGTTCGAACATGGCTTTGTTATCTCCTAGATTGGCACTTCTTGCCATGCCCAGCCCTCCGACCGTTGCAGAGGCGAGATCGCTTAACATGTCGCCAACGAAGTTCTCTGTTACAACGACATTCAATCTGTCTGGATGGAAGAGCATGTATTGTGTCATGGCATCCGCATACATGTACTGTCTCTCTATGTGGGGATGACCTTGCGCGGCCTCATCATATATCGCCCGGAAGAAGGCGAAGCTTCTTAGAACGTTGCTCTTGTCGACGCAGGTTACTCGTCTTCTTCTGTCTGCGGGTGCGCCAGCGCCTTTCTCTGCCAAATCGAAAGCACGTCGCACTATTCTTGCAACCCATTCTCTAGTCATGGCCATAGGATCGATTGCTACACGATTTTGAAAGATAGCCCCTTCCCATGAGCTGCGTATACCCCCTCTGTATTTTCTCGCACGATTACTAGTCAACCACGCCGGGTTCAATGCCATTTAGAACGCTCCTCACACCTTTCAAAAGGGAGACAGGGCTGATATTCGCGTACAGGTTAAGCTTCGAACGAAGTGCCAATTCTATATCAATACCTATCTCTGTCCCAACGTCGTTCCTTACTTCTGGAAGACCGATAGGCCCCTTCAGTATCGCGTCAGCTTCTAAGCAAAGCTGAACCGTATCTTCTGAAAGAGTCTCTCCCGTTTGGAGATAATTTCTGGCCCCCACATTAGCCTCAACAAATTCAAAGTCAATGTGATTGCACCGGACTGATACCTGCCAAGCATCTTTTAATTTCGGTTCTCTCCGCGTAGCCTCTTCGGAAGATGTTTGATTTTGAGGATAGGCATCCTAACTAGGGACCAGGACGCCTGGTGTTCTTCTAGGCTTTTGCGGGCATTTGAGAGGAAGGGGGCAGATCCCGTAGCGTTGAGTTTCTCCGACATTGCTGCAAGGACAAACATGGACCCGCAGGTTTCCCTAAACGACCTTGACTTGGTCAGGGATCTTGGGGCGCTGTTGGTCCGGCCGATCGGACGCGGGTCGCTGGATGAGGTGATCTTTCAAATGGACATGCTCCACAAGCTCTGGAGGACTGGGCTGCCTGTGATCAATCAGCCGTCTGCCATAGAGAAGGCCGTTGACAAGTATTACACTCTCGCGCTCCTCAGCGAGAAGGGGATCCCCGTCCCGAGAACAGTTGTTACTGAGAGCGTCTCCGAGGCTCTCAGGGCCTTCAAGGAATTCGGTGGCGAGGCCGTCGTCAAGCCTGTGTTTGGTTCAAGGGGGATAGGTGCTGCTAGAATCTCGGACATCGATGTAGCTGAGAGAGTTTTCAGGACCCTGCGTTTTCATCGGCATGTTCTCTACGTTCAAGAATTCGTCCGTCATGGAAAGAAGGACATGAGAGTGTTCATCATCGGTGGAAAAGTCGTAGCCTCCATGTATAGGGTCTCAGAATCATGGAAGACGAACGTGAGCCAGGGAGCAACCCCTGTCAAGGCGAATCCTGTTGCGGAGGCGGAAAAGCTTGCCCTAGAGGCGGCAAGCGCGGTCGGCTGTGAGATAGCTGGAGTAGACATAATGGAGAGTGATACAGGCCTTCTCGTGAATGAGGTCAACTCTCAACCTGGATGGCGAGGGCTTCAAACAACCACAAGGATCAGCATCGCGGATCAAATGGCGGAATATGTTCTATCGAAAGCACGCGGGTGACCGCCTCAGGCTACTTTTCCAACTTCACTCTGCTTAGCAGAGCAAGGCTGGAGGATGAACTGAAAGTTGAAGATGGGCGTCAAAGCTCGTGAAGGTGACTTCATCGAGACATTTGACGGATTGATCTTTGATGTGAAGGGGCTCCTTCATCCTCCGGACCGCGTCATAGCTTACCTCAGATACGTCCCTGATGGGCGCGGTGGCAGAGAAAGAGCGGGGATCAAGTATCGAAAGGTGTACTCACTATATGCGCGAGCCAAACTGCTCGCAAGAAAGTGGCCGCAGTACGTTTACCCAGACCCTTTTCTCAATAGAGAGGTGCAGGCCGTCCCTCTCGACAAGGTCAAACACCATTATCTCCCGGCCGAGAAATTTGCGCAGATGCGGCGCGCGGTCGAACTGGATCAACAGGAGCGATTGGCTGCCGATATGGCAGAAACCTTGGTGAAGGAGGCCGGAGTCTCCGTCTCCAGCATCGGTGTGTCTGGATCAATTCTAGTATCATTGCATACTAACAAATCCGACATGGACTTGCTTCTGTATGGCTCGGATGTCGCCAGAAGGTGTCATTCCAAGCTAAGGGCAATCCTCGGTGCCCGCTCACACGGGTTCACCCCTTATCAGAAGAGTGATCTGCGAAAACTCTACACGCAGAGGGGCCTAGGCACCGCCATACCCTTCGAGACATTTACGAGGCACGAGCAGTCGAAAGTCCTACAAGGAAAGTTCAGGGAAACTGACTACTTCATACGCTGCGTAAAGGAGTGGGACGAGTGGCACGAAGCCTACGGAGATAGAAAGTACTATCCAGTTAGTAGAGCGATTGTACGCGCGACAATTAGTGATGACTCAGACTCCATCTTCACACCCTGTACCTATCAGATAGTTGATGTTAGGATAACGGGAAAGCATCCCGAACCGACCCAAATAGTGTCTTTCAGAGGCAGATTTTGCGAACAGGTCCGCAGGGGAGAACCCATTCTGGCAAGGGGAAGCTTAGAGAGAGCAGTAGATGAGCGCGGGGAGACATACAGGCTCGTTATCGGTGAGGACCCCCGTGACTGTTTAGTGGTCGTTGGAAAGCGTGAGTAGAGAGTTCAGGGACCGCGACTACATACAGACCAAGGATGATCTGTTCTTTGCGGTCATCGGCAATGTTCATCCGAAGGATCGCGTGCTAGCGTACCTCAAGTACCTCCCCAACCCTCGCGGGAAATGGGCCCGAGCAGGGAAGAGGTATGCGAGGTCGATACGATACTACTCCGCTTCAAACATAATGAAAACAGTAGACTTTCTTCGTAAACGCTATTCACAATATGTTTTCCGTTACGAACCGTTCGACATGGTCTTTTCAGCCGTGCCCCGTGAAACGATCGCAAAGCATTATCGACCAGAAGAACGGTTGAGGGAATTGCTACACGCCGACCATCTCGACGGTCTGGAAAGGAAAGCCATAGAACTGGCCTCGCTCCTTTCCGATCAGAGCGGCGTCTCTTTGGACCGGCTCGGAGTTACAGGATCGATCCTCCTCGATGTTCACAGAAGCTTCAGCGACATCGACTTAACCGTCTACGGGCGCGATCAGAGTCGCAGGGTCAAGGAAGCGTTGCTTTCCCTGTACGCGAGAGATGGTGGTGCACTTCAAAGGTTTAGCGGTAGAGCGCTCTCGGGATGGTGTAAAGAGCAGTCATCAGTCCATCCGCTCACCATCCAGGAGGCTAGAGCACTCTATGCAAGGACATGGAACAAAGCCGTCTTCAGAAATACAGTTTTCTCGATACACCCGATAAAAGTCGAGCAAGAAGTCACAGAACGGTTCGGTGAGGAGCTCTACAAGCCGCACGGTGTCGTTGAGGCAAGAGCCAGAATTGTGGATTCATCAGACTCATGCTTTCTGCCAGCGATCTATCTTGTGACTGATGTGCGGACTGAAGGCATAAGTCAGTTGAACGCCGTCGAGAGAGTGGTGAGCTATGAAGGGCTCTACGGGGACATAGCAGGAAGTGGCGATGAGATAATGGTGAAAGGGAAACTTGAGGAAGTCTTTGACGCGTCAGGGCGATTGAAATATCGCAGGATTCTTGTCGGGTCCCCTGAGGCTCGTGGGTCTGACTTCATGAAAGTAATCGGGTAAGTCTAGGTCATTGCAAGGGCTTCCTTGAGCTTAATTTGGTATGGCCCAAGCTTGCCGCCAAAGTTTACGGCCGTGATCTTTCTCACGCCCGGGACTGCGGTTGCAGCACGTATCCCGTCGGCTGTTGCCCGTTTGACAATGTTGAAGGTGAGGCCGTTGAAGACGAGCTCGTAGACGCTCTTGACTCCTTCGGGGACTAGAGAGCCGCTAACTGTCTCTCGAAGTGCTGGGCAGAAGGCGAGGTTTGTGGACGCCGGAAGCTTGTACTTTAAGGATCCGACCTTGGAGCCTGATCTGCATATGCCCCCTGGAAACGTTAGGACGACACCTTCAAGCTTATTCATGGCCTGAACGGCATCTTCAGCCGCCTTCAGGCCTGCTTTTTGGCTGTCTGCCATTATGATGAAGTTCCCGCCGGCGACGCACCTTCGAACTCCAAATCCGTTTCGCTGAATCACGAACTCTCCTTCCATGACCGGGATCCGCCAGATCTTACGATCGCCTAGGCTGTCTTTCTTCTCGTAGCCGTCGCCGAACATTCGAACGGCTCCTCCGACCTTTAGGCGCCGTTTCGCATCGGGCATCCCGTCGAAGGCAGCTGTGGTGGGGCAGGTGAGTACGCACTGCCCAATTCTAAGGATCATTTGCATCTTAAGCTCGGTCCTGGTCCTATGGTAGATCTGAATATGTACGCCCGGCCTTCCGTCAGGGGTCTTCCCGGGCGGAACAATAGGTCCCTCAGCTCCAGCCTCAGCCGGCGACATGATAATTGAAGATGCAAAACCTGTAGCCGCCCTCGCAGAGTTCATGGCCCACTTCTCGTTTTCGGCGGTGATCAGGATCCTCGCAGCAACCATTGGAAAGGCTTCGGCGAACGTGTCCTCGATCTCAACTTCTTTAGACAATACCAAGTCTCCGTGTCACAATCGTCCCTTTTGTTAATGACGATTTCGTTGTTTCAGCAGGTGCCGTACTTACTACTTACATACTATATTTGTGGTAACGTACTAAGTCTTATTACCTCCGACGGCTGCACACCAGAAGCCGCTGGTTACATTGGTAGTAAAGATCGGCTTCGGAAAACTGGGCAACATAGGTTCGGCACCGCTTCTTGAGTTTCTCCTGGACGAGCGTGCCGAACGGAAGGACATCGAAGTTCGTGTGGTATCCTCTGGGGCGAAGATGGGCGTCGAACAGGGCGCAGAGATTGGGCAGAAGTTGAGCGAATTCAAGCCTGACTTCGCAGTTGTGACGAGTCCGAACGCGGCGCTACCAGGCCCTACAAAACTGCGCGAGGTGCTAATGAGCGCGAAGGTTCCGACGATTGTTATCTCGGATAGCCCGGCAAAGAAAGCAGTTCCGGATATAGAGAAGGCCGGCGGAGGTTACATGATTGTCGAGGCGGACTCGATGATAGGGGCCAGAAGAGAGTTCCTCGATCCCGCCGAGATGGCAATCTTCAACGCAGACCTCTTCAAAGTACTCACCGTTACAGGAGTTTTCAACATCCTCTGGCAGGAGATCGACAAGGTAGTTCAATCGATCCAGAAAGGCCAAGTGCCGACGCTGCCAAGGATCGTGATAAACAAGGAGAAAGCCGTCGAAGCATCAGGCCTCAACAATCCCTACGCCAAGACAAAAGCCATGGCGGCCCACGAAATAGCCAGAAGAGTTGCAGATCTCACCGTTGAAGGATGCTTTGTGGTTAAGGAGTGGGAACGTTACACCCAGCTAGTTGCAGCGGCGCATGAGATGATGCGAGAAGCGGCTAGGCTGGCGGATGAGGCAAGGGAGATAGACAAGGCCGAGGACATGATCCTCAGGACACCTCACCACGACGACGGAGTCATTCTGTCGAAGCGAAAGCTACTGGAGAAACCTAAGAAACCAGAATAGGCCTTCGCTCCGACACTTCGGCTGACTTAGGAGACTGGCCAGTCAAGGATTCTTGCTGCTCTCAGAGCGATTAGCACCGGTACTCCCACAATCGAGGCTACCGCGACGCTGTATGCGGCCTCTATAGGAGTCTGAAATGCACCTGCGATAAATATGGCGGACCAAGCGCCCGCTGGGAGCCCATACAACTGATATAATCCCAAATCGGCGAGCATGAAGATCCTTGTCATCGCGTCCAATTCTAATGCCACGAAGGTGATCAAAGCCACCGCAGGCAAGAGGCTCTTGGCGGTTGGGCGCTTTAGATTCACTCTTTTGACGGCGATCGCGGCTGGAAAAGTTGCCAAGAACCCCAGATACGTGTCCCAGAGGGTCCACAGCGGCACCTGCCTTGCGAATGGGTGTATGAGAAAGGCAGCAAGAATGGCTCCATAGATTATTGACACAGCCCACCATCGTTTTGTGATCAGAAGACCTGCTCCCAGGGCCCCCAATGCTTCGGCGAATCCGAAGAAGTTCTCTATGTAGATTCCTTCTGGCCGAAATAGTCTTCCCCCTATCCAGCCGATTGTAGCAGCCGCAAAGCCAAGTGTCGGCCCTCCGATGATTCCCTCAAGCGGTTCCAAGATTACGCTGAGGCGTCTAAATCCGACAGGACCTGGAAGGGTTGAGAGGATAATGTGAAGCGCCGCGAGCACGGAGATGATTGCGATCGATGTGGTTCTCTTGCTGATAGTTGTTGGCATTTGCAACGGCACTTACGCTTTTGGTATATGTAACGTCAGTATGTAACGTAAGTACCCTAGGATTATTTCATTTATATGTCTTAACGCAAGGTGATTTAGAACCGGGGGAAACCCAGATTTCCAGTTTGAAGGTAACGTTACTCTCCGGAAGGAGTCTCGGCCAAGCGAAGGGCAAGGTCACAGGGAAATTCACCGAAGAGTATCTTCGCAACGTCGCGGTTTGCGAATTGGATCCAGAAGATCTCAAGTCTCTGGGAATCGCGCTAGGCCAAAACGTAAAAGTCACCACGAAAACCGGGAGCGTGGTAGTAAGGGCTGCCGTCGCATCGCAAGCAGCACGCAGAGGAGTCGTATTCATGCCATATGGCCCCTGGGTCAACATGGTGATCCCGTCAGAAACCTATGGGACTGGAATGCCTTCCTTGAAAGGGATCGAGGCGGAAGTGACAGCCGCCCCCAATGAGAAGCTCCTGGATCTCCGTAGTCTTGTTGGACATATGGCTAGAGGATGATGATATTGTCCAAGAAAATCATTCCAAACGTAATCTGCACTTTCTGCGGAGCCACATGCGACGACCTACAGGTCACGGTTGAGAACGGAAAGGTGCTGAACGTACGCAGTGGCTGCTCGACCTCGCTAAGCAAGTTCGTGAACTATAATGTAGAACGGTATTTGACTCCACTAGTAAAGAAAGATGGGGAACTTCACGAAACGAGCTATGAGGACGCCATTGCTAGGAGCGCAGAGATTCTGGCGAACGCCAAGTACCCCATCTTGTATGGCTGGAGCTCGACCAGCAACGAGGCCAGCCGAGCCGGGCTTGAACTGGCAGAATGGGTCGGCGGCGTCATAGACAACACCACAACCGTGTGCCACGGGCCGACACTCCTAGGCGTGCATGACATAGGTGAGGTAAGCGCCAGTCTTGGCGAAATAAGACACCGGGCAGATTTGGTCATCTACTGGGGATCAAACCCGGTCCACTCTCATCCGCACCATGTCATGCGGTACTCGGCTTTGAGTAAGGGGCGATTTCGCCTCTCACGAAAAGACAGGACGATGGTTGTCGTAGATGTGCGGAAGACCGACACCGCCAAGCTCGCTGATCAGTTCATCCAGATTGAACCTAACGGCGATTACGAGCTGATGTGCGCGCTGAGAATGGCCGTTAGAGGAGATGATTTGGAGCAGGACGTTATTGCGGGCGTCCCAGCTGAGAGGATAGAAGAACTCGCCGACCTCATGATAAGTTGTCAGTTCGGAGTCATCTTCTTCGGCGTCGGCCTCACCATGACTCAAGGCAGACATAGAAACATCGACGTCGCCCTCTCCCTCGTAAGAGACCTCAATGCCAGAACGAAGTTTCTCATAATGCCGATGCGAGGATGGTACAATGTCGCCGGCGCTAATCAAGTGTCGGCTTGGGTTACAGGCTACCCATACGCGGTCGACCTGAGCCAAGGATATCCGCGATACAATCCAGGCGACACAACTGCCGTTGACGTACTTGCTAGGGGGGATTGCGATGCGGCACTGGTGGTGGCTTCAGATCCCGTCTCAAACTTCCCCGTCGAAGTATCGAGGCATCTGGCGAAGATTCCTGTGATCACGATCGATCCGCACCCATCCGCTACCACGCTGATCTCGGAAGTAGTCTTCCCCACCACGATTGTGGGGATCGAGACGGGCGGTGGCATTTACCGAATGGACGGCGTTGCAATAGTAACCAAGCCAGTCGTCTCCCCGCCCCCAGGATTACATTCGGATGTAGAGATCCTTCAAGATATTCTAACGCATGTTAAGAAATTGAAGATGGGACAATAGACATGACTGAATTACTAATACGAAACGGATTTGTCTACGATCCGCTGAATGGGATCGAAGGCGAGAAGGCCGACATCAGCATCAGGGACGGTAAGGTTGCCGAGAGCGTCGGTGCGGGGGCCACCGTGATCGATGCCACCGGCATGATGGTGATGCCCGGCGGAGTCGACATTCACTCACACATAGCCGGATCGAAAGTCAACGCTGGCAGAATACTGCGACCCGAAGACCACGAGAAAGACGTGGAGAGACATACCCCTATAACACGTGCAGGCACCGGACATTCGATTCCCTCAACCTTCACTACAGGCTACCGGTATGCCAGGCTAGGTTATACAACCGTCTTTGAGCCGGCAACACCCCTCCTGAAGACACGGCACACGCACGACGAACTTAACGACACACCCATTGTGGACAAGGGGTGCTTCCCGCTCTTCGGCAACGATTGGCATTCAATGGAATACCTTCAGCAAGGCCGGATCGAGGAGTGCGCGGCCTACATCGCTTGGATGCTGCGGGCCACGAAGGGTTACGCGATCAAGCTAGTCAACCCTGGCGGAGTTGAAGCGTGGAAACGGGGAAGATACCTCGTAGGGCTAGAAGACCGAGTCCCGAACTTCGACATTACGCCGAGAGAGATCGTTCGCGGCATCTGCAAAGCAAACCAACTACTTCACCTCCCGCACACGATCCATGTCCACACCAACGACCTAGCGAAGATCGGAAACTACCAAACAACCATCGACACGATGGACAGCGTTAGAGGCCTTGGCGGCGACAACAAACCCGTGATACACATCACACACGTGCAGTTCACCGGGCGAACCGGGTCAGCCTGGCATAATGTCGGCTCGGGAGCACCCGAGATAGCAGATTACGTGAACAAGCACGACCACGTCACCGTCGACATGGGCCAGATCGTATTCATGGACACTACCACGATGACCGCAGACGGCGGCTTCCAATACATGCTCTATCAGCTCTCGGGCAACAAGTGGATGAACTTCGACGTCGAGGTTGAAACAGGAGCCGGAATTGTCCCATACAGGTACAGGCGAAACAACTACGTGAACGCTATTCAGTGGGGTATCGGCCTTGAGCTCGCTCTCCTCATCAAGGATCCTTGGCGCGTGTACATGACAACAGACCATCCTAACGGAGGAGACTTCACGAAGTATCCGAAGATCATCTCTTGGTTGATGAGCAGGAAGGCGAGAGAGAAATCCATCGCTAGGATCAATAGCATAGCGAGAAACAAACTCGACCTCCCTGACATCGACAGAGAGTACACATTCTCAGAGATAGCTGTCGTGACGAGAGCGGGAACCGCGAAAGCTCTTGGGCTGAAACAGAAGGGGCACCTAGGAGTAGGCGCGGACGCGGACGTCGCAGTATACAACCTTAATCCGACAAAGATCGACCCCTCACGAGACTATCGGCTCGTCAGAAAGGCTCTGAAAAAAGCCGCTTTCACCGTCAAGGATGGGAGAATTGTCGTCAAGAACGGTGAGATTGTTGAAACACCCATGGGACGCACGTACTGGGTCGACAGCCAGGTCTCGGAGGGACTAATGGGCAAAGTCGAGTCTGAGATGCGAAGGACCTTCACTGAATACTACACGGTCCAAATGGACAACTACGCTATGGATGACAGCGAGTTGGGTAGGTCAAGCCGAGTCAGTGTCAAGGCGGAGGTCTAGCCTTTGAAAGAGATAACCCTCACACTCAAGCGGGAACTTCATCTCCCCGTCGAAGCAGGTGAGATATCGCCTGACAAGTTCCGCGAGAAATCAATCGGAGAGATCGAGGGCATCAAGATATGGGAGGGCAACAGGCAAGTAGCCTTAGCCGATATCTTCAAGGTCTCCGAGAACTCCGGCGGCAGCGGTGACGAAGTAACAATCAGAGTCGTGGGTAACGCCGCCAAGGTCCGAAAGATCGGATACAGAACTTCCTCCGGCTCCATCATAGTTGATGGAAACGCCGGGATGTATGTAGGCGAGGAGATGTCAGGCGGGTCGATTCTAGTTACCGGCGATACAGGCTCTTGGCTAGGTACGAAGATGAAGGGAGGCCAGATCGAGGTCAAGGGAAACGCCGGTGACTACGTGGGGGCTGGATACCGCGGAACCACTCTGGGAATGAAAGGGGGCACAATCCTGGTCCACGGCAACGCAGGACAAGAAGTTGGATGTTGGATGACAGACGGAACGATTAGGATCAAAGGGAACACGGGGCTTATGCCCGGGATACACATGCACAAAGGAACCATCTGGATAGAGGGCGATTGCGAAGGAAGGGCCGGAGGTCAGATGAGAGGCGGCAAGGTCATCATATGCGGAAAGACTCCCACAGTTCTTCCAAGTTTTGCATTCGAGGAAATCCGAGAAAAGGTCAAGATAGGTGAAGAAAAGATCCAAGGGCCATTCTACGTTTTCTCAGGCGACATGAACGAGAACGGCAAGGGCAAACTATCCGTCAATGCCCCCAACAACCCGCAACTCAAATGGTGCGAAAAATATGTGGAGGCGTAGTAGGAACAGTGCCAGTAAGCGTGAATGACAGGGCCGCTAAGCTCATAGAGTGGGGGATCGAGCACCGCGAGAAACTTGGCATAACTGTAGAGAAACATAACACCGGCGCCACCATAATAGACCTAGGCATCAAAGCTAGGGGTGGGCTCCTCGCGGGGAAGTTCATGACCGAGGTTTGTCTCGGCGACTTGGGGAAGGCATCCATCGCGCAAATGGCTTACGACGACATTTTCCTCCCCACCATTCACGTCGAGACTGATAGCCCCGCAATCGCAACCCTCGGCGCCCAGTTTGCCGGCTGGCAGATAAAGACCGCAAAGTACTTCGCAATGGGATCAGGCCCGGCAAGGGCGCTTGCCCTCAAGCCGAAAGAGCTCTACCAAAAGATCGACTACAAAGACCGTTCGGACAAGGCCGTGATCGTGCTAGAAGCAGATTCCCCGCCAGATGCAGAGGCACTTGACTACATCGCGAAGGAATGTGAAGTCGCCGTGCAGAATGTGTACGCCTTGGTAGCGCCAACTTCCTCAATGGCTGGATCCATCCAGATCTCGGGAAGAATCGTCGAGGCCGGAATCCACAAACTAACCGAGATAGGTTTCGACCCGAAACGGATTTTGTACGGCCAGGGGTCAGCGCCGATAGCGCCGATTCATCCGAAGTCGGCAAAGGCCATGGGGCGAACCAACGACGCCCTGTACTACGGAGGCGTGGTATTCTACTCGGTTGACTTCGAGGATGACGCGAAGCTGAAGGAGTTCGTCGCGAAGGCCCCTTCGTCAACATCGAAAGATTATGGCAAGCCTTTCTATGAGATATTCAAGGCGGCTGGTTTCGACTTCTACAAGATCGACCCGAACCTCTTCGCACCCGCAGTCTTCGCTGTCAACAACGTGAAGACAGGGATCACCTATACCTCAGGGCAGCTCAATATTCAAGTCCTGAAGCAGACAATGGGTTTGACGGCCGCGTAAGACGTTGCTAGGCAAACACGAACCATTCCGTCGTATATTCACTGAGAGCGTTCTTATGCCGAGCAAGAGCGCACTCAATTCTGCCGAGGTTCTAGACAGCATATCTATAATAATTACCAAAGTTACAAGTACTCCCTGGAAAACAAGTCGAGTGTCGTGCTAGATTTTGAGTCACGTAGACTTGGCGAAGAAAATACCCGCTGACCTTCAAAGTAAGGCCGCTGACGGTCTAGTGGACCTCATCCTCAACTCCCAGAATGCGGCCAAACTACCAAGTGGCTTGGCTAGGTCGTTCCTGCGCCACTCGCAGAGCGACCAGTTCACCAGTGAATCTGGGCTATCGCTTCTAGTCGAGGCTTCTTCACTACTGGAACCGCAGAAGACCTCTGAATTCTTCGATGGACTCGGGCTGAATCAGATAGCCGCGGCCCTGCGACCCAAGGCCCCCACATAGAGGGATAATCATGGTCGAGTTTGGAATCGAATTCGTTCCGCAACATCCCTACTGGAAGACGACATACTTCGCAATGCAAGCAGAGAAGCTGGGGTTCGATTACACGTGGATTACGGACCACTTCAACAATCGCAACGTGTACGTCTCCTTAAGCATGGTTGCCAACTACACCGACAAGATAATGCTGGGACCTGGAGTCACGAATCCATACCTCTCCCATCCCGTCGTAACAGCTCAAGCCGTCGCGACGCTTACTGAGCTAGCGCCTGGAAGAATCATCTGCGGCCTCGGTGTAGGGGACAAGACAACGCTCAAGATGCTCAGCGTGGCCCAAGCGAAAACTCTTTCTGCCATCAGAGAAGCCGTGACGATAATACGTGATCTCACTTCGGGAAAAGCAGCCGAAGTGAAAGGTGAGGTATTCAACATCTCAAAGGTGAAGTTCTCCTTCCAGGCACCGACGCCTGTGAAGATTTTCGTGGGCGCGCAAGGTCCAAAGATGTTGATGCTCGCAGGCGAGATCGGAGACGGTGTTCTAATTAACGCCTCTCACCCAAAGGACATCGAAAGCGCAGTCAAGTATACGAAGGAAGGCGCAGCAAAGGCAGGGCGGAATTTCGGAGAACTAGCGGTGGCGGCATACACCTCCTTCTCAATCGCCGAGGACCCCAAGAAAGCCCTGAAAGCTGTCACTCCGGTAGTGGCCTACATAGTCGCTGGGTGTCCCGATTCGATTCTGGAGACTCATGGGGTTTCGGTTGACGCGGCAGCTAAGATCAGGGATGGCATAGCTCACGGGCAATGGAAAGAAGCATTCGGACAGGTTACACCCGAGATGATCGAGGCCTTCTCAATCTGCGGAACACCGGAGATATGCATGGAGAAGATCAGCCACCTGATGAAGCTCGGCGTGACTCAGTTCGTAGTAGGTTCGCCGATCGGCTCGAACATGCGCGAAGCGATAAAAATGGTCGGCCAAAGGGTCATCCCAACATTTAGGTAAGAAAGGCGATTCCGGAGGCCCACCGACTTCTGCTTATGTAATCCCATCAAACGTTGGGAGTGCGGGCAATGAGCTCGCCACTCGAAAAGATACTCTACGTTGACCTAACCGAAAGAACAACTCAGGTCATCGCACGACCTGAGCTCTTCGCCAGATACTTAGGCGGGACGGGAGTAGCTTCAAAGCTACTTCTTGAAGAATGCCCCAAGAGAATCCACCCATTCTCACCTCAGGCCCCCATAATCCTGGCCACTGGCCCACTGGTAGGAATGTTGCCATGCATGTCGAAGACCGTGGCCATGTTCAAGTCGCCGTTGACAGGCAATCTCGGCGAATCTCATGCAGGCGGGAACCTATCCACAGCCCTTCGTCTACTCGACTACCGGGCCATTGCCATCACGGGCGCTTCAGAGACGGCCATCTGCCTTGAAGTGACGAATGGGGACTGCCGCATCGAAGACGCCTCGTCTCTCTGGGGCCTCTCACCTATCCAAGTCGCAGAAGAAACGGTCCACCTCGATGGCAAGGGCATGCAGAGCGTGATGAGCATCGGTCGCGCAGGTGAGAATCTTGTTCACTACGGCAGCGCCATAGTCGACAGGTATCACCACTTCGGGCGTCTCGGCTTAGGAGCAGTCATGGGCAGCAAGAAGCTGAAGGCTCTGTACGTTCGAAGCAGGGACGAGACGCACATTGCTAAGCCCACGAAGCTTACGTCGATCTACGAGGAGACATCTCGCCGAGTTGAAGAATCGGATATCATGAAGAAATACCGGTGTCTCGGCACTCTCGCAAACGTTCTCGAGTTGAATGAGCTCAGATCATTGCCGAGCAAGAACTTCTCCAAATCCACATACGATGATGCCGAAAGGATTTCGGGAGAGCGCTTTGCGGAAGAAATCTTGGAACGAAAGATCTCTTGCGCGAGTTGCCCGGTTGCCTGCATACACCTAGGCGGTCTTAGGCGAACTCATGGAAAAAAGCAAGACCGCCGTGAAGAACATCCCTCTGATGAGAGAGGGCTCGTTCCATACAATTATGAACCGGTCTTCGCACTTGGGGCAAATCTCAACGTTAGTGACCCAAGGGAAGTCCTCGGCCTCATCTCGCTATGCGAAAACCTCGGCCTAGACTCCATCATGACTGGAGCAGCCTTGGCTTGGGCGACAGAGGCCTACGAGAAGGGTTTGATTACCGTAGACGAATCGGAGGGCGTGCGTCCTACATGGGGTGATGTCGAAACCTACTCCGATATGATAGAGAAGATAGCTGACGTTAGGAACCCGTTCTACCGCGCACTCGGTAGAGGCGTCGCCTCAGCCGCGGAAGAATACGGAGGAAAAGAATTCGCCGTCTCGCTTGGAAAGAATAGCCCGGCAGGATACTTCACAGGCTACGGGGTCTTGGTCGGAACCTTGGTTGGCGCCAGACATTCGCATCTGAGCAACGCAGGCTACGAGATAGATCAAATCGCCATGGGCAAGAAGGTGGGCCCTGAGCAGATGGTGAAGGCCCTTGTCGAGGAAGAAGATTGGCTAAATGTGCTCAATTCACTTGTCGCATGCTACTTCTCGCGTGAAGTTTACGAGAAAGAACTAGTTGTGAGGGCGCTTTCGGCAATTGGAATAAACCGAACGAAGCAGCAGCTCATGAAGCTTGGTAAAGAGATCTCTCACAACCTATACGACTTCAAGATCAGAGAAGGCTTCGACGTAACGAAAGAGCAAATCCCGAAGCGAATGCTTGAGACGGAGAGTCCTGCTGGATATCTGAATCCAAGAACTATGCACCGGATGATCTCATGCTACGTCAGGATTAGAGAGGGCGAGGCGTCTGGCCTTCGACGGAAAGAGAAGGCCCTGATCAAAAGACGCGAAGCGCTTCTATGAATTAGAACCGTGTAGAGCCTCCGCGCGCCGAAGGTCGGCTAGGGTATTGACGTTGAAGAATGTGATCAGGTCTTTGTCTATTTTTCTCACATCGCGAATAGGAACGTATTTGACTTTTCTAAGCCGCTCTATCATATGCAGGTTCCGAAAGCGAAGCTCGCTCAGCGCGAGCTTTGCGGCCAAGAGACTTGGCCTGACTCGATAGACGGATTGAAGCGGCTCGATATCTCCATTCGGCCATTTTGGGACGGCTGCATCTGACCCATTTGCTTTCTCGAAGAGAAACTCTAAAACGGTCCTTTTCGCGAAAGGCGTGTCGCAAGATAGGACTAAGGAGTACTCAGACTTCATCGCTTGAAAACCAGTTACTATGCCGACTAGCGGGCTCTTTTCCCGCATCCTGTCCTTGAAGACTCTCACAGGCTCCGGCACAATTTTGGAATAGGAAGCGGTACGGCCTTCTCTTCCGATCGCTAATACGACCTCATCTGCTATCTCCATCGCTGTTTCGAGGATATGAAGGACAAGCGGCCTTCCAGCGAGTTTCACGAAAGCCTTGTTTCTGCCAAACCGCTCACTTTTACCTCCGGCAAGAACGAGGGCCCCCCTCAAAGATCGATCACTGACACTGGGTCGAAAAATCTAATCTACTTTGCACCATGTAAGAAAGTACGGAAAGGGTGCTCGCTTCGAGATTTTCTTCGGGCTGGTGGACCAAACTCATTCTGATGGTCATTATTCTACGGTGAGCTGATAAGAAACCTAGCAGATTTCAGGGCTTTGAGCACAGGAACGCCGATGATCGTTGCGAGCACTGTGATGAAAGTTCTCTCAAAGGGATAGAGCCAGAAGATGGTGTTCCAGAACAAGCGAAATACTTCAGGTGCCTTCCCAACGAACAAGCCCAATATTGTCTCATAAAGTAGGTTACCCATTAGATGCTGACCGAGGGTTCCGATGAAGGCCAATATCAGTATGCCAGGAGCGAGGTTAACGAGCGAAGAGCCTCTTACGCAATCGCCTGCTTTCTTGCTTAACGGGGAGATCAGCACTAGCAGCGCGATCACGTGCAGCCAAGCGTAGAAGAAGAAAGAATGGATATTCAAAGACGGAATTGACACCGGAACGAAGACCGCCGTATAGGGATGAACTAGAAAGAGAAAGAACAAGATGAGGTAGAGAGCGGTCGCAACCAATCGTTTTCCTCGCAATACAAGGCCCACTACTAGTGCGTTAACCGCTGCCGGGAGAAAATCCAAGCCTAGAAAAAACATGGGACGACCGAAAGCTATTGCCAAGAAAGTGCCTAAGACAACGCTAATTGCCCCTGCATAGGGGCCCAGAATTATGCCGTAAAGTGGCGCGACAACATCCGCAAGGGAGAATGTGCCTCCGGATACTCCGACCATTGCGAACGTGGGGATCATCCGGAAGATGAGATAGACTACGGAGAAAGTTGCCACGACTGCAACGAGCCGCGTGACCGGTTGGGCAGGTTTGACTGAGGACATGATGCGTATTCTCTCCGGTTCATGCGGGAGTTTGCCAACATAACTTCGGGGAGGGATTATAGCTTTCCCTAAGATCTCCGCCGGCGTCTCTTACTTGGCATCTTTGGTGAACAGGAGAAGATCCTGCGTATAGCTCTTGCCCGTGACTAAGGCGATCTCAGCTTTTTCGAGTTCTGCGCCCAGGTAGGCCGCGTGATCCATTCTTGAGATGAGTCCATTTTCAATGACTGTTGTAGTTATGTCGAGAGGGTCGACTCCTTTCACTATCAGATCGGGCTGATTACCCCCGTACACAAAATGAGACACGACTATCTCTCCGCGGTTTCGGTCGAGGATTATCCGAAAGCATCCCAGGGGATCGTAGATGAACTCTCGGCTTGGAGCCCTGACAACCTTAACCGTCTCCTCCACCTTGCGATCATAAGGCTCCTCATGCCTTCTTTTCTCTTTCAAAACTAGTAAGTCGAAGCCAAGGTCTTTCGGAGGGGACTTTCTCCTACGGGAGAGCATTGCCATCTTTACTGCTGTAGACACCTCCCTGACAGACCCCTTCGTCTTGTTGCTTGCCTCCGTAGTCAAGATGATGCTTGCGCCCAGTTCGCAAGCCATAGCTGCCAAGAGCGTGTTTGCGCCTAGAGAGTCACAATCAACAAGCTCGGTCACGTTGCCGGCGCCGAACAGCATCGGCAAAGGTGGATTTCTTCTCTTGAACTCAGAGTAAGCTACCAAGGACTCAGTTGTATTAGGCGTCAATAACGGAGTCAGTACGGGATCGGCAATGATCTTCTTGAACCCCAACGACCGCGCGAGTTCAATGTTCTTGTTGAGTTGTTCGAGCTTTGCGGCTGTCTCCGTAGGGCAGAACCCTTCGTTGTTCGTTGGTGTAACGACTACCGGCAATTGTGTGGCGAATTCAGAGGCCCGTTTCAATGTCAAAGCGTTTACGCTCAAAACCAGGTCAACTCCCGCCTCGACAGCGGCTTTCATCTCCTTGACGTCGCCGGTGTCTATGCTAACGGGAGTGGGCACCGTCTCTTTGGTAATTCTCACGGCGCGTTTCGCGTTTTCGGGATCTCCTCCGCCAGCAACCATGCCAATATCAACTATCTCTGCACCAGAGTCAACGAAGTTCATTGCTAAAGCGCGAATAGTCTCGTCGGGGAGAACTGATGCATCGACGATCTCGCCTAGGACTCGAGGCGAATATTCTGGCCCTATCCAGAGCGTTCTTTCGACCGCCTTGATAGGGATTCCAATTCCTCTCCTTGCTAGTTCGATCTCTTCCTTGTAGATCGCTTCCAGTTCTTTGGACGCTTGTTCGCGGATGGCGTTGTAAATCAGATCGGACGCCGGGATTGTCGACGAGAGCTGCACTCTGTCCATGGCCTCAAGTACCACCGGTAGGTCTGCTGCATGTTTTGGGCCTTTGAATGTGGGGACGCCGGTTGTGTCTTTGACGACGGAGACGTCGCCCGGAATCAGACCGGGCAATAGAATCTTGTCAAACTTGGAGGTTTCAACCGATCTAAGCATCGTGGATATATACTGAGGCGACATGAGCGCCGCAACTTCGATGGGGAACGAGATTACTTCGGCAGGAACCTTACTCTCGCTCACGTACTTGTCTACTATCGGCTTTGCTAGAATTCCAGTGACGATTAATACACTCAAGTCATGATCTCCTTTACACATGCAACTATCAAGGTCGCGCTCTATTTTCGAATCAACTTGACGAGAGCCCCTTCATGGTTCACAGAAGCTTGGAAAACTGTTCCGCCGCCATGTTCGGCAAGAAAACCCTTTACAACAGTCACAAGTTTCTCTGCTTCTGCTCTACCTTGGACAAGCGCGAAGGTCGCGGGGCCGAATGAACTCTGACCGGCTCCGTATGCACCTTCCGTGCGCATGAAGTCAATACACTCCTTCGCGACCGGGTGCATCAAATCCTTGGTTGCACCAGCAAAACCGACTTCCTGCAACTCGTTTAGCCCCGAACCGAATCCAACAATGTCCCTCTCTAACAGAGATGGTAAGGCCTTCACCAATATCAGGCGGCATACTTTCCCAACCTCTTCGGGCGATATCGGGCATCTATCCGTGAAAGCTCGGACTTCATCCTCGCCATGTAACCCTCGTTGCGCATTTGGGATGGCTACTACAAATCTCCAATCCTGAGGTACCTCGTATCTCGCAATGACTTGCGGCGGGGGCGCGCTAGATGCGCTTGATGGAAGGAAAGACTGCTTCTCTTTCCCATTTCCAAAACTGTGACCTCCATCCACAATGAGACCTCCTTTCTCGAACGCCATGACTCCAATGCCTGAGGTCCCACCCCTACCCATGATCTCTGCTATTTCGCGAGTAGTCTTTCGTATTCTGAAGACGCGAGACAGAGCAAATGCAACTGCGAGCGAGAGCTGGGTACCCGAGCCGAGCCCAACGTGCGCCGGAATCAGGTTCTTGACGGATACTCTAACAGTTCCCTTGACCCCGACGCGTTGCAGAAATCTTCTAACCAAGTCTTCAACGAAATCGGCTCGCTCACCGACCACCTTAAGCTCCCTGCTACGAGACGCCTCCAATATCGTGTTCGGATAGTCGAGAGCTAAGCCGATACTCCCATCGACCCGCCCCAAATCGCCATTTAGGTCGATTAAAGCCAAGTGGAGTCTAGAGGGAGTCTTAACGTAGACCCGCATTTGCCTTCTTCCACCTTTCAATGCGGCTTATTATGCCCGCAACCGTCTGGGCGTCCTTTGAGGCCGGCGCAACTCTGTTAGTGAGGTCTTTATAGTATTCAACCAAATGTATGAGCCTCTCAGCTTCGGCAACCCTTCCGTCAGAGAGGTACGGTCCAATACGGGTTGCATGAATTATACACTCAATGAGTGCGAATCTTGCCCGACAATAAGCCTGTGGAAACATTCTTCTGGCCTCAATCATCTGCACCTTACAGGTGAAGCGCGCTCGACCCTCATTTTCCTCCTCCAAACGTCTCACGGTGAACTCAACATGCGCTTCAGCAGACCTAACCCGAGGTGCTTGGACAGCCTTACCCGGCTCGAACCATCTTGAAGGCATTTTCAGGCGCCGTTCTTCATGCTTGAAGGTTGTTCTGTAGAACATCTCTGGCGACGAGGTGATGTTCACGACTCCGCATTTCGTTGCACGCAGATTCCTATATGTTGCGGTGGCCTTGAAGGGCCGGATGAGGAAGCTTTCGCTGTCGAGCAGCGTCATGCCCATGGGCGCTGCGGTAGGTTTCTGACTAGAATCATAAGTGGACACGATCGTCTCGTAGATCTGCCTCTTCTTCATACCTAGTGTACTCAGAGCTATCTGCATGTATTCAGTTCCACCGCTTTCAGCTGCCTAGCTATGACCTCGACCTAATAATTGAGATTGAGAGCTCTTGCCAGTTCCCTGATGGTCGTAAGAGAGTAGTTCTGTGGATAGGCAAAGACAACATGGCTTACACCGAGCCGCTTCAGCTTGGTCAGGTACTCATGTAGATTCGGTGCCTTCATGGTTATCGAGAAGGCTTCGATCACGTCGTCTGGAACCGCTTCAAGGATAGACTCAAGGGTGGGACTTGCGTCAGCTATCTTTCTGGCCTTACGAATCTTCTCGTAGAGTCCGAAGTCCTTCAAGATCGGACTGGCTGTGCCAAGTGCCACAACAGCCGATGAAACCTTCGCCATCTGAAGAACACTTGGATCCGATTTCAAGTGCACATATGATGGCGAGTATGTTCCAATCGCTAACCTCGGCTTCGGACGCAGTCCCGCCTTCTTGATGGCCCACTCTATCATCTCTGGTTTCGAGTAGTTCAGAAGAACTCCGTCGAAGCTGTTAGCGATTCCCAGCATCTTCGGCCCTTGCGCTCCCAGCCAAATCTTGGCTCTGACGCCGGCGTCGTTTAGGTGAGAAACAATACTTCGTTTGGCTTCGAGGACCTTGAAGGGTAGTTTCTGAATGTTCGTGGTGCGAATTCCAACGCGGCTGAGCTGTCGCCGGTCTCCTACGCCAATACAGAGGTCAAAACGACTCCCATGATTGTCAGAGAGAGTGGTTAGAGCGCTGGCAATCTGGCTAGGTGTATACAAGAGAGAGCTCATCAGGCCGAGGCCTATACGTATCTTCGATGTTTCAGAGGCAACTGCAGACGCGACAATGGGCGCGTACAATTGAACTGGTGAATCGCTTATCCACAAGTAGTCCATCCGGAGAGTTTCAGCGGCAATGCTCTTCTTGACAATGTCACGGAGCGGTTCGTTTGCATTGACGCCTAACCCGAACTTCATAAGCGTTCCCACGCCCTGACTACGCCGCGAATTGACCAGAAGATTTCGCGTCCATATGGCGGGCCGAAAATGATCTCGTCCGCACCTAACTTTGCGAGAGACTGAAAGACTTCGCAGATTTGTCCAGCCTCTCCGGATATTGTAAAACTGTTCAGTAGCTCTTCGGCAACGTACCCTGACGCCGCATCGTAGCCCTGTTCTCGTGCCGTCCTCTGCACGTCTGCAACTTCTGTGTCCGATATGCCAGCCATCTCGAGAACACTAGTCGGAGTATCTGCGATCACAGTCGCGGCCACTGTTCTTGCGAGATCACGATCGCTCTTGTTTCGAGTGACTAAGGTCGGCAGCCAGAAGACAACTCTCGGTCGCGTACCCGATTTTCGCAGCGTTGCCTCATCATGTACGATCTTTAGCGCCTTCTCTAGATAGCGGACAGGGCCGCTGAGGATTACTCCATCCGCCGTTCGACCTGCAAGCCTGAGAAGAGCGGGCCCTCGCACACCGAGGTACAATGGAATAGTAAATCCAGGTCGGTACCTCGCCAGATACTTGCTGAGCTCAAAGCGTTCCCCTTTCAGAGTTACTGTCTCACCATTCCAAATTCCTCGCAGAGCATCGATGGTCTCTCTGAGCATCTTGTAGGGTCTTCTCACTTCGACTGCGAGCCTCACTAGGTCTTGTAGACCCCCCACTCCCAAACCAAGCCTGAATCTCTTAGGATCTATCTCCCTTAGAGCCGCGCATGCTCTCGCGATCGTTGAGATGTTGTGGACGACCGGGCTCGTCACGCCGATCCCTATTCTCTTGTTGGGCGCAGATCGCATGGCGACGGCTGCTTGCACGAAGACATCGCCACCGCGGCCGATGTCTTCGCCTAACCAGATCCCGTACACATCACTGCGCTTGGCGATGGAGGTGACTCCAAGTATCCGCTTCATTGGCGCCGCGCTTGTCACGCCGAGATCAAGCAAAGCCTCAGGCAATGATTGAACACAGCTATTTCTCACCACTCGTCTAGGCCTGAGTTGCTATAAACAATCTTGGGAAAATGGTCAAGCCCTCATGCTCGCGTCGAATGCCGTGGTTTAAAAGCCCGTCGCCGCGCGAGAGAAAAATTCAGAATTGCTTTGGGCCACAAAGCTTTCCGGCAGTTGAGACAGTTCACGATGTGTACGACGTAGTTTCTGCGACCGTATCTCGCACCAAAGACATTTACATTAAGCAAAAAGGCCGGTTGGGACACAACAACGCTTGACAGAGGAACAGCCCTAATCGGGTTCAACTCGTCTCCACGATTAAATTCTCCACTACTTAGACCTGCAACTTCTTCTCGATCAGATTCTCATAGTTCTTCTCAATTTCCCGCAGAATATGCGATTGTGTAAGAGTGAATCTAGACTGGAGCATGGCCCCTAATACGCACCCCCCGGCTCCCACACCTTCCTTTACGAAGCCTTCTGCGTAGGCTCTTAAGCCGGATTTCACCGAATGTGCGAGACCCGGGTCTGTAGCGATGATGGGTACATCTGCAATTTTGGAGACGAGCCACTTCAGATCCGCTGATGTATCCTCGACGACATATCTCGTAGTGCAGATCGCTATTCCCTCCGTTAACTTGCCCCCAAGTTTTCCAATCAAGGCTAAGACAGCTGCCATCTGGGTGCCTCCCGCAAGGAGCACCGGGGCTAGTCTTCGCGCGCCTAGACTCATTCCGGCGACTGCAATCATCATCAAATCGCCAAGCGAGGCAACAGCGCGCAATGGGTCATTCGCGAGGTCGCCAATCTTGAGATTGAGCCGTTTCATTGCCTCGTTGACTACTGACGACTTGACGTTGTGTGGATTGACGGGCATACTGCTGCTTACCTTTCCCCTCGCGTCAATGCCTAACCCACACAGCACTGCAAGAGCGGTGGTGGTTCCTCCCGGGATGCTCTCACCGAGAATCAAGTAATCCGAAGCTTTCGCGAGGTTTTCTCCTAGTGAAACTGCGTTCTCGAAGATTCTTTCCACGGTACTCTGCGTTGCGGCGTCTTTCAGGGCGATGTTCTCCGACGGGCCTTCGGCACCTACCACAATGTATGGGGTCTGAGGTTTTACCTCCGCTCCTGCGTCTACAATTAGATGGGGTATCCCTGCTAGCCTCAGAGCAGTTGTGGTAATTAGTGCGGGGGTTGGTTTTCCGTCAGGAGTTGCCGGAACACCAGCAATGCTTCTGCACTTGCCATACTGTACGAGTTCAGCATCCGCGGCCGGAGTGTACTTGACAAGCCCAGGATCAGCTCCAGCCACGGTAATGCCAGGGACCTCGGCTACTTTAGTGCTAGAAATGGTGAACACGAAAAGCGGATTCTTTCCTACCAAATCCTCTATGAGTTCAACTCCTCTAGCCTTGTTTCCAACGATTTGCACGTCATGATTAGCCCACAAGGTTACTCTGTTCCCTCTGCCAATGCTTGCTTAGAGGACCTCATAACTGGTAATCTCGACGCAGTCGTCTAAGACCTCTTGCTCAGATCGTCAGCGAGTGCTAATTCGTTTGGCGTGTTTACGTTGATGGCTAGATTATGCGATTCTGTTACAAGTACGGCCTGTTCAAGTTCGGGTTTGTCTATTTGTTTTCCGTCAATGACATTAATCCCGATTGGCACTAGCATCTTGCCATCGACTTCGAAGATGTATTCCGGCTTTAGGCCCAGTTTATTGTAGACGCTTACTGGCGCCATTACAGACAAAGACGGCTTTCTGGAGGACCTGAACTTCTCAATTGCCTGATCAACGATCTCGACAGATATGAAGGGAAGGTCAGCACAGATTGTTATTACGTCGGCCAAATCGAGCTTCTTGATGGCATATTGCATATCATATTCATAGTTCTTACCAGGCGTCTCAAGAAGATCCAAACTCAACTCCTTGGCCTTACGAGCCGTCTTCTGAGTATTCTTAGTCACAGCAACAATGATTCTGTCAACTGACTTCGAATGATTCAGAACTTCCACAACCCGTTCAAGCATTGTCTTGCCGCCAACCTCTAGAAGTGGCTTCTCTACTGGCGAGTTCATCCGCCCGGCTTTCCCTCCCGCCATCACGAGCGCTACAATGCCCACCTTTCAGCCACCACAATCACGAGAAGCGAGACCAAGCGCGTCAAGTCATTTGTTGCACCCATCACGTCACCGGTCACTCCACCAAACGCGGAATTTGAAACAATTAGCATAATTCCTGCGATCAATATTGCACCCAGGGCGAGTGCTGCGCCGACGAATTGCAGCCCCAACACCGAAATTACGAGCAAGAGGCCGAATGAGATTGCGAGGCGCGGCCAGCGCCATTGTCCATGCATAGCCTTCACAAAGGGTGTATTCAGCCCTTTGTGCGCAGACTTGCCTCCCCATGCTTGAAATACCATCGCGAATTTGGCAGCAGCCTCAGCTCCAACTAAGCTCTGAATGACTCTGGCTGGATCCAGTGCGGCGATACCCAAGGCAGTGGTGGCTAAGACCACTAATCCGAGGCTTAACCCTCCTGCCCCTGTGTAGGGGTCACTCATTATCCGGATCTTATCTTCACGCGACGCATGGGATATGATGGCATCGCCGAAATCGAGTAACCCATCGGTGTGATGGACGCCGGTCAGCAGCAGAATTGATCCCAACCCGAGCATACCAGTAATCAAAGATGGAAGAAAAAGGTCGAGGGCCCAGACTAAAGCGCCGCATATAAGGCCAATCATTGCTCCAACAATTGGAAAGAGAGGCATATACGTCGCAGCCTGGGTGAATCCGTCAGCATCCATCCCAACTGGGACCACCGTCAGAAATGCGACAGAATTCTTCAAGCCCCTCAGTATGCCCAATCAGATCATCTGGCTAGACCTAAACGCATGAGTGTACATGTTTGATGAACAGCCCGCAATCAGGCCACCTATAGCATCATTCGTTATCGGACCTAATTTAGCGAGGATACCGGGTTTGCCCTGGTCGAATCTGACGAACTCGAAGATACCCCTTGCGCCTGCAAGATAGTTTGCGATGGTCATTCCCAGAAGTTCATCAGCCACTAAGCCAGGCCGACCCATGAATCGTTCACGGGTTAAACCTGGAATACGACCTTCACGCGCGTCCTCCTCAGCGCGAAAGCAAGCAATAACGAGGCAAGAGACATTCACATCGGACAGCGCATCGTTGAATTCCTCTGTGATTATCCTCACGGCCTTTTCTCTGTCTTCCACACCGGGATGAGGCACAAACAATTTCAAAGCAGTCTCGACCAAATCGTCTAGACTTACCCCGTTTTTCTCCAGATACTCCAAGAGCGGAGGTCCCTTGGCCCCAGAGGCGCCCTTGTTCGACATTTCGTTCATTTTATTGGCTCATCGACAATGTTATCTGCAGTTGGATGGATTATCCATCTAATTTAACACTTGGGAGACGCGTCTCCTCAAGCTTCATTCGAGACAGATCTGCCTTGCGTCAGCATTGGTCGCCGTTGGATCAGTAGGGAGAATCGTTCTTGGGGAACTTGCCATGATGGTGCCTCTTCCGTTGTATGGCGTCCTAATCAAGACAGGCTTGACAGAAACACTGGCGTTCATAGCTGGATTCGTCTCCGGAACTGCATTAGGCTTCGTGACTGGTGCTTTGATTATTGTGGTCTCAGACATTTTCATTTCTCCCGGGCCTTGGACGCCATTCATTGCATTGATTGTTGGAGTTCTATTTGGCGCGGGTGCGGGGTTACTTCAGCGTCTTGGAGGTAAGACAGATGCCTTGACATTGGGTGCCTTCGCGGTCGCGCTCTCCTTTCTCGATGAATTACTTCAGAACACATGGGTTTCGATCTTCTTTAATGTACCATTCGGAGTGACCATGGCGCTCGGCCCTCCCCACGCAGAGCCAAGAATTGCTGAAAATGCGGTCGAGTTCAGCCTCGTAGACTCCCGGATCCACGAAGAGCTTTGATGGAAGTGTAGAAGCCTGCCCCAATGGTCGGCGAGTCGCCGCAACATCCCGTTCTTCGATCTGGATCCCCATCGCTCGACGTCCTAATGTTTAGGTTTCCTTAGCCTATTGAGCCCGACTGGGCTGTTTTAAGCGTGACTATCGAGGGAAGCTGAACTCTTACGAGGGTTGGCGAAACTTGAAGTTGATGATCGTTACCATTCCGTCCCTGCATGTTTGGGATTTGCCGGGATGACAGCTGGTCGGATTGTGAAGTACGTGAATACAGGCAAGAAGTGAATGCTCGATCGGTGTTGCGCTCGGCATGATTCACTCTTCCTGCTGTCAGCAGGTAACCTTCAGAGGATCCAAAGCTATGGAAGTTGCCGTGTCGGGATCGGGAAACGGTGGTAGTGCGGTAGCCTTTGACTGCGGCGCCCATGGACATAATGTACGTCTACGAAACTGCCCCAAGCGCCTTGCAAGCGTCCTGAGAAGCGACGCATGAAGTTCGCGTAGCAATAAACGCAGGCATGAAGGCAACCGGTGTAAGGATTGATGGTGTAATCGTAAGAGGAGACTCAAGTCTTTGAGAGAGCCGTCTTACAAGGCTTCTCAACAATCTTCGGTGTCACGCGCTCAGTGATTCTGCCCGTCAAGTTCTCTCCCGACAGTTCAGCACCAACCTAATCCCAAAAACTAGAATCGAGACAGTCACTTGTCGGAAGAAGCTTTGCTAGTGCTTCTCCTTGATCTGTCTCGTAACCTCCTCAGCAACATTCAATGTGTACTCTATGTCCGCTTTCTCGATGCCCCTGTGAGTGACCATCCTCACCCGCCCTCCTTCCTGTGCTCCCGCCTTTACCCCGAACTCATTCATTTTCCTAACCCATTCTTCCGCGCTGGTTCCTAGCCCAGTGACATCGTAGAGAACAATGTTCGTTTGAACTTGCGCCAGATCTAGAGAGATTCCTTCGATCTTTGCTAGCCCTCTCGCAAGCAGTCTGGCGTTTGCGTGGTCGTCTTTGAGACGGTCGACCATTCTTTCGATTGCAATTATTCCCGGCGCAGCGATTACTCCGGCCTGTCTCATACCTCCTCCAAGCATCTTCCGATATCGCTTAGCACGGTCGATAAACTCTTTGTCCCCTACTGCCAATGACCCGACCGGCGCACTCAAGCCCTTGGATAGGCAGAACATCAATGTGTCCACGTAACGTGTGAACTCACGCACATCAAGATTCTGAGCCACGGCTGCGTTGAATATCCTAGCGCCATCCATGTGAACCTTCAAGCCACGGCTCTTCGCGAAATCAAAGACTGCTTTGATTTGGGATGGTGACCACATTGCGCCTCCTGCGCGGTTATGCGTGTTCTCGATACAAATCAGACTCGTGGGAGGAAAATGAATATCCGGAGGCCTCAGCACTCCCTGGATGTCCTCTGGGGTGATGACTCCCATGTGTCCTCTTACGAGACGGGGGACGAGTCCACCTAGCGCAGAGAATGCGCCGACCTCATAGTAATACAAATGTGCATCAGCCTCTAGGATGACCTCATCCCCTCGCCTGGTCTGACTCATCACACTGACTAAGTTCGCTTGCGTTCCACTGGTTGTGAGCAGGGCAGCTTCTTTGCCCATCTTCCTAGCGGCGAGCTTCTCCAGTCGGTTAACGGTGGGGTCCTCTCCATAGACGTCGTCGCCCAGCTCAGCCGTTCTCATCGCCTCAAGCATTTCCTCAGTTGGAAGCGTGACGGTGTCGCTTCTTAGATCAACTACACGCATGGCAACTCGCCGCAGTTAGGGGCCGATTATCGGACAAATATACGTGCTGGAATACGAGGAGTTCAGAATTAAGAAGCCGCTTGAAAGCGTTCTGGTAGGACATGAGCGCCAACACGAATCACTGATGGATCAATTGGCTAAGTTGCACGATCGATTTCGATTTCGAAACTCGACGACAAGGCTCCCAAGTCCTTTGCCGATGCCAAGTTACCCGCGGAGGATGGGACTGGAGACTTTGACCTCATCAACCAGTGTTCACTCGGAAGCACCTGAACGCAACGATGGCGAGGCTAGTCATCGGAGAATTCTATGGATCGAGTAAGTGTTGAGGAATAAAAACGCCGAGAGAGGAGATGCTTCGTTGGTGCGGCGGAGGGGATTTTGACCCCAATTTACCAGTAAATATAACAAGAGCTGGGGTTTTTCGAAGCAGAACGTCGCCGGAGGGATTTCTACCCACTCAGGCTCAAGTCCGCTTTCGAATGTTTTCGTTTTGAGCCTTTCTGGTGGCCTGGACGACTGGACGACGTATCGGGATTATCTTAGGGACTCTGTTTGCGTACTGTTCGTAATCCTGGCCAAAAATGGCTCTGAGCTCTCTCTCCTCGAACGGTGCTACCACGAAGTTGAACCATAGTAGGAATAGTATCGTCGTGACGAGCAGAGCACTGTAATCGAGCAACAACCACAAGCCGAAGGCTAGCAATACGACAGCCGAGTAAAGCGGGTGCCTGACATATCGATATGGGCCGCTCACGACAAGTGGCTCAGTCCTGCCTGCTCGCTCCTCCAGACGGGCTTTCATCATCATCTTCGAGAAGGTCACGTAGGTTGAGTTGAGAATATCAACGGGCTTCCTATACTTGATGAGCCAGCCAAATAGTAGCGAACTTGACAGAACTGCCAGCAGACCGATCGAGCGTATGGAAAGTGGAAAGCCTAGACTCTGAGGTAGATGAAGAGCAATCGTCGCTAAGTAACCTAACGTGACGAACACAGCCCAGAGAGTCAAGACGGCCAATGAGACAAGGATGATTCTCGCAGCCTTGATACTTTGCGTTTCCCTCACCTGGTAAGCAGACGAGAGTGATCATTCTATAAGCCCTAGTTTCCCAATGTGAACATTACCTGCGAAGCAAAAGTTCGAGTGGCAGAATTCAATACTCAGCTCTGATTGGTAACACATTCATTACAGAAGGTAGAGGCGGAGAGAAGTGAAGGCTATTCGAGTGCACGAATTTGGCCCTCCCGAGGTTATGCGGCTGGAGGACGTTACTGACCTTGAGCCGGGGCCCGGGCAAGTTATTGTCCGGGTGAAGGCTGCGGGGGTCAATCCTGTCAATACATACATCCGTTCAGGCACGTATGCAAGAAAGCCTGCTTTACCTTATACTCCTGGCACTGATGCGGCCGGCGTCATTGAATCTGTAGGTCAAAACGTTAGCCTGGCAGTTGGTACCCGCGTCTACATTTCAGGGACGATGAGTGGCGCTTATGCGGAGCATGCGCTCTGTCAAGAGTCTGACGTGCACGGGTTGCCGCAGCAGCTGTCTTTCTCTCAGGGCGCGGCAATCAACGTCCCTTATGCTACGGCTTATCGCGCTCTGTTCCAGCGAGCTCACGCCGCGGCAGGCGAGATTGTGCTGGTTCACGGAGCGACTGGAGGGGTTGGTATTGCTGCAGTGCAATTGGCCCGCGCTGCTGGGATGAAGGTGATTGGGACAGGCGGCACAGCAAGAGGAAGAGAGCTTGCACTCCAACAAGGCGCCCATTATGTCTTCGACCATGGTGCTCCAGACCATTTGGATCAAGTACTCGCGCTTACTGCGGGACGCGGCGTCGACGTCATCCTCGAAATGCTCGCTAACGTGAACCTCGGCAAGGATCTGAAAGTTCTCGCGCCCGGAGGCCGTGTCGTGGTAATCGGTAGTAGAGGCAGAGTAGAGATTGACCCACGCGATACGATGAACCGCGACGCGGCCATCTTAGGCATGCTGCTCTACTCCTCCAATACTCCGAAGCTTGAAGCAGCCAGCATTCATCCTGCGCTCGCTGCCGGCTTAGAAAACGGCACGCTGCGCCCAGTCGTCGGCAAGGAGATGCCGCTGACGGATGCCTCGCGCGCCCACCAAGCCGTAATGCAGCCCGGAGCCTACGGCAAGATAGTGTTGATTCCATGAATTGCGCCATCGCTTAGCCAACTGCAACGGGAAATCTGATCTCCTAGCGCGTAGAGGAGGCTTGCCTCAGCCGGCGATACCATCGCCAACTCCGCCAATCATGATGGGGCAGAGGATTTTGATCGCAATTTGCCAGTACACGTAGACTCACTTGGAAGCTGCTGTGTGCTTTGCTGGTTTCATGCGTGAGTCTCAGATCGATATCTTGGTTCCGGGATTCAGTATGTCATTCGGGTCAAATGTCGTCTTTATGCTCTTCATTAATTCGAGTTCTTTCTTACCGAGGAACATTTGGAGCTTGCCCGTTCTGACCTTTCCAATCCCGTGCTCTCCGGTTATAACGCCGCCAGCTTTTGTAGCGATTTCATAAATTTGCTGTCTTATGTTCTCCACGTATTCCGGGCCCTCGCCCTGTTTCTTCATTATGTGGATGTGCAGATTACCATCGGCGGCATGCCCGAAGACCGGTAGCAAGGCTTTCTGCTTCTCAGCGATATCCTCGACCGCCGCCATCACTTTCTCCAATTCGGCAGTGGGTACAGTTACGTCCAAAATGTCCATCGTCTCGGTTTTCAAGAAGGTGTAGATGTTGCTTCTTATTTTCAGTATGTTCTCCTGGTCACTCTTAGATTCTGCACCGAATGTTTCGTAAGTCGTGTCTTGTCGGCATATTTCGGAGATTTTGAGGCTTTCTGAGAGAACTTGATCTCTGCTGGATTCAGCCACTATTATGATGAGGTAACATACCCCCTCCTTGACTGGCCAATGTGCAGCTAGATGTTTCGCAGTATCCTCCACCAGGTCTCTTTCCACATATTCTATGGCGAGCGGCGTCTCTGCGTCTCGCAGAATCTTTGGGACACTCGACAATGCGTCGCGGCGGTTGCTGTAGGGCACGATGAGAGTCATGGTGGCCCCAGACTTTGGGTAGAGTTGGAGGGTGGCTTTGGTTATGACAGCCAGTGTTCCTTCGCTTCCAATGATGAGTTGCATAAGATCATAGCCGACATTGTTCTTGTGGACTCTTCCCCCGAGGCTTAGTATTTCGCCGGTGGGAAGCACAACCTCGATTGCTCTCACCTGATTCCTCATCACGCCGTGTCTGACTGCCCTTGATCCTCCGGCATTCGTGGCCACGAGCCCTCCAACTTGGGCGCTCTCATCACCAGGATAAGGTGGAAACGATAAGCCGGCTTCCTGAGCGGCGGTCGCGAGTTTATCTAGAGTGACTCCGGCTTCGGCGATCGCCATCATATTGTCTTTATCAATCTCGATTCTGTTGATTCGCTCCACGGAAAGGATTATCCCATCTTGGGTAGGGATGGCCCCGCCCACGAGACCAGTCCCCCCGCCCCTGGGAAAGACGGCGATGCCAAGCTTGTTGGCAAGTTGTAGCACCGCGGACACTTGTTGAGTATTAGCCGGCTTTACCAAGACAAGATCATTCGCCGGCCTAGGTCTGACTGATACAGGACTTTCGTCGACTAGGTAGTTCTGCATTTGCTCCCTGTTGGTTATCACATGGGCTTTCCCTACGACACTTTCCAGACTTTCGATTACGAACCTATCCATGCTCTCACTCAGTTTACGAAAGTAGATAGTCACAGCCTTGGATAAATTGACGCGCCAAGCTACGTCTAATAAACAATCTGAGTGGCACAGATCACCTTAGTTTCAGATCACAGTCCTCTAGCCAGCCTCAATGTCCGGAGAATAATTGACAGATGGTGCGGGGGAGTAGATTGCTAGTACTCGAAACAGACTCCTTTTTCGTCTCTCAATATGATGGATGAGTTCTTGAACAGGTCTAAGCGGCCTAGGATGTTTGGGATCTCAACAGTCGGGAACGCTACCCTAGCATGAACTTTCATCCCACCAAGCCGAAGATTAACTCGATGCACGTAAGCCTCCATTTTGCCACTTAAACCATGAACTGTCCTACGCTTTCCTTCCGAAATTTCTATTCCCATGATCCGAGCTACGCTTGGAGAGAACATAGAAACATCTGCGCCCGAATCGACTAGAGCTGTGATATCGAAGGTTTCTCCTGAACGACTCCTCAGTGCGACTCTGACAATGGGTCTGGCTACGATTCCGAACGCTTCTGATCTCTGTCTTGAGAAAGGAAAACACACTCGGCCCAAAGTATCATCGCCTCCTTTACCGGGACTTGACCGATGAGGATTCTCTCGTCCGGATGTATCCTGCGGGCTTTTTCATAGACTCTTTGCGCATCTTTCCCATGCGCTACGACTGATCTACCGACGATTGCCACATACTGACCCTCATATGTGTCCACCAACCTTCGTAAGGACCTCACAAAAAACTGGTATGAGTCCTTCCTTTTTGTCACCGGTCGAACCTCTGATCAGGACAACCAGAGGTCGGCGACTATTTCAATGGTGCGGGGGCGGGGATTTTGACCCCAATTTACCGGTAAATTACCCAGCTCATGAGTATAGAATTGAACAGCTGGATGGTTTGATTTGCCCAGGACTACTGGTGCGGGCAGCGAACTCAATCAACAAGCAATCGAGAAGTATCAGGTCAGAGGCGAGTGAAGTGGTTATGATGATGGAAAGCGGTTCCTATTGGCCTCCCCTTCGAAGGTCAAGGCCACCTGTAATGTTGATCGCCTCTCCATTGACGTAGCCTGCGTTTTCTGAGCATAGAAATACCACCACCTTCGCCACATCTTCTGGACTGCCTAATCGTCCACAAGGTATTGGACTCACGTATTCCTTTTCAACCTCTGAGACCGGCATACCCCGAGCCTTAGCCTGGGCTTCTATGTCTTCAGTTGTCATTTCACCCTGAATCCTTCCGGGGCACACGGCGTTAACATGGATGTTATGCGGACCAAGTTCCAAAGCCAAGCTTTGAGTAAATCCAATCACTCCAAACTTGGAGGCGCAATAGTGCGATGCATTATCTGCGCCCACCTTCCCCCATCTCGATGATAGATTGACTATCCAACCTTCGCTTCCCTGCCTCATCATCTGTCTGGCACCGTATTTCGCGCAGAGGAAGACTCCTTTCAGATTCACATCAATGACGTAATCCCACTCTTCTTCAGGAAGGTCAACAACTGGAGAAAACTTCAGCACCCCCGCGCTGTTTACCAGTATATCGAGCCCCCCGAATTCCTTAACCACTTTACCTATCATGTCCTCCACATTTGAGGCGTCCCTAACGTCGGCCTTAATGACGAGGCATCGGCTTCCCGCATTTTCTAAAAGAGCAGAAGTTCTCCGTAATGATTGTTCAGTTCTTCCGCATACCGCCACGTTTGCGCCTTCGCGGGCCAACGCGAGGGCGATTGCTCGTCCTATGTCTCCCCCTCCCCCGGTAACTAAGGCGACCTTACCTTTCAGCAAAATGTGGCACCCAAGTGATTCGCATCCGACTGCTTGTTCGTTCGGTCAATGAGAAAAAGATGTGGGTTCTCCAAGAGCTACTTTACTCTTTGAAGGAATCTTATTGCAGATAGGCCTTCAGTTACCCGATGGTCGTAGGACAGTCACGTTCGCTAATGTTGCTGGCTTCAGCCCCGCAACCAGACGCCTTCCCTTGATGCGCTTCAGTGCAGACCTCATAGTATCAATAAAGGACGGAGGAGCGGCATATGCGGTACATGGCAGCTGCATTTCCATAATACCTTGAATTCCTGGTGCAAGCCCGGGGTATGTGATCCCGGGAGTGCTCACCCTCTTGCGTACTTCTCATAACATCTCTTAAGTTTAGCATTCAGCTCTTTGGCTCTTTCCCCTACTTCCGAGACTCTCAATTCTTTGCAATGGTATCCAAGAATATCTTCCATATTTCTTGCGTTCTCATCCAAGTAGACAACGGTCCCATCGTCCTTTACCGCCTCGATCCCGTCGAACCTGGAGCCTTTTTCGTTTATTTTAATGGCATCTTCCAGCGTCAAGTCGTCTGGCAGGACAACCTCTGCTCCTTCTTGGCTAAGACGACATGGATAACCCCCCGGCAATCCATTTGGCCCTGGCACACACATCCGTAGTTCTCGCGTGTTGAGATAAATGGCAAGCGTATTCCGCAAGAAGCTTGCAGCTACTCTAAACTGGTTCACCAGTGGGGCTTTGAGTTGAGGACGGTCGAAAAACCTTTCCGCATAACACAGATCCCTGAGTTTGTCGTGCGGAAACTTGTCCGTGACATCTTCGTCACGGGCTAGGATCTTGAGATAGAAGGGTTCGCCCATTCTAGCAGTGTAGTAGGCACCGTGATGGCCCACCCCATAAACGAAAATATCTTTAGCTGGAACCTTTAGTTCTCTGCTTACTACGTATCGCACGAATCCGCAGAGGAAGTCCATGTTTCCCCCGCCGCAGACCGGTGTCAAACCCAACTTCGCCAATACCACGTTCGACAAGTCAGGAAAGGCCGCGTTAACGACTTTGGTATTCGTCCCTGCCTTCTTGACCGCTCGCATCAAGTTCAAAGCCAGAGTTAGATGATTCGGTAACCACGGACCTAGCGGGCTAATTTTCTTGTATACTTCTGATGGGAGGAGACGTGTGATCCACCATGAACCCAACGTGGCACAGTGGCATATTACCTTCGGGTCTATCTCTTTAATCGTCTCTGCGGTCGCGTCCACATCGAACAAATCAAGCTTTCGAAAACTTATGTCCGGGTAATATCCTAGAAAGTTAGCTGATACGACAGCTTCTTTGATTTGTGACTGGCATTCATCTTCAGCCACGTCTGCTGCAATTATCTTTCCCACGCCGCTCGTAACAGAAAGATAGTAGAGTATGTCGTGTCCTACTGAGCCGGCGGCGCCTGTCACCATTAATGTTCCGTTTGTCACACACTATCTGGAGACCGCAATCTACTTAAAACATTGGGCAACGCTAGATTAGAAACCGGAGAGAAGATGGCTGTAAGCACGTTACGTGATTCACTCGCAACTATAGTTGGTAGGGAGAACATAACCGACAAGATCGAGCCACCAGATTCTTGTACGGATGCCTACCTTTTCGGCGGTGAGAGGCACAAGCCAAGTCTCGTTGTTTGGCCGGCTACCGTGGAAGAAGTAGCCTCAGTGGTAAAACTTGCGAATCGAGAGAGGATACCGCTTGTCCCGTGGGGCGGGGGTAGCGACTTGTATGCTGGCGGTATCGTAGCTCATGAAGATTCACTCATAGTTAGCATGCAACGAATGAACAGAGTTCTAAATATCGACATGGACTTTCAAACTGCGAAGGTACAAGCTGGAATTACCGTTCATGAATTGAACCAACAACTCGCCAAGAGGAGGCTGTGGTGGCCTCATGACCCGGAAAGTAGAGCCCATGCCACAGTTGGGGGTTCCCTGTCAACAAATGCTGTCGGCACATACTTCGCCAAATTCGGTCCCGCTGGTGATACCGTTCGTGCTTTGAAAGTAGTGCTTCCTAGTGGTGACATCGTGGAGGTTGGGGGTAATGTAAAGCAATCGCAAGTTGGATACAACCTAGTGGCTCTGTTCACTGGTGCAGAAGGAACACTTGGCCTAATTGTTGAGGCCACACTGAAGCTCGAGCCACTTCCCGAACACCGCGTGTATGCGATCGCGAAGTTCAGCAATATTGACAGAGCGATATTAGCTTGTAACAGAATTATAACATCAGGGTTAGCACCTGAAACGTTGATCGTGGAGGATAGCACGAGGTTCTACAGCACCATATCGGCCGACACACCGGACTTCGATCTTAGAGTAAAATCGTTGGTATCTGGTTCGGAGGTTGTTGTCATCGTATCATTCTCAGGTTCAAGCCAAGACATCGAATTCTCCTTGGATAGATCGAAGATGATGGTTAGCACAGAGAAAGGCGTGCTGATTGAACAAGATGTAGCTGATGCTTGGTGGTACGGAAAAACCAAGCGGATCACACTTATGTCAGCAGCCCAGAGAAAGGAACTTGGAACCAAGAGATACGGTATAGTCGACTTCTGTCTCCAACGAGCAGCTCTCTCGACTGTTTACGAGCAGCTAATTGACCTATACGCAAAGTACGCTCTGCTAGCTCAGGGCGTGCGCTTCTACTTCCGCCAAAATGGCGACGCCCCAGCAACTGTCGTCGTTCTCTTCGACGAATCGAGCGAAGAACAGAAGTCAAACTATCGAGCATGGATTAAAGAATCATCTCAGCTCGTTTTACAATACGGTGGAACAATGAGCGCCGTTACCGCTACTGGCCTGAAACTGGCTGGACTTGTTGAGTACGAGCTCAAAGATGGGCTCTCATTGGTCCGCACGATTAAACGAACGCTTGACCCGAATAACATAATGAATCCGGGCAAGAAATTTCCTCTTACCTAGACTTGCACATGCAAGACATTTGGTGTTCTTATCGGCGCCTCTTCCTATCCGGCAGCAAGCAAGCAATAGTAGAGAATGTCGTGTCCTACTGAGCCGGCGGCGCCTGTCACCATTAATGTTCCGTTTGTCACACGCAATCCGGAGATGGAAATCTACTTAAAACATTGGGTCGAACAACATTGCCGAAGGTGCCTCTAGTGCCGATTATTACACCATCTTTGAGCTTATAGCTCGGGAGATGGTTGTCGAAAGAATCCCTCAACCCCGACACACAGAGTCAGGAACGAACGCTATGAATCTGGATTCACTCATTATCACTGTGGCCCCAACTGGTTCGGGGTCGCAATGGCAGAAGACACCTCATCTTCCGGTTGCACCAGCCGAGATTGCCCAGGCGGCTGTGGAAGCATACAAAGAGGGCGCGTCGGTCGCTCACATACATGTCAGGAACCCAAAGACGAAGGCCCCATGGCCGGATGCCGAACTATACCGCGAAGTCATGACGAGAATTAGAGAGAAGTGCGACATGATCGTTCAGCTAACTACCGGAGGCGGCGGTCCCTACGGCATATCCTTCGAACAGAGAATGTGCGCACTTGAGCTGTCGCCTGAATTTGCATCGCTGAACGTGGCCACGATGACGTTCGGCGACAGCGTGTTCATGAACCCACCGGACACTGTGGAAAAAACCGCGAGGATGATGGCTGAGAAAGGGATCAAGCCCGAGGTCGAATGCTATGATGTCGGACATATCCAGCTGGCGCGCGGGCTTGTGGAGAAAGGGCTGTTGAAGGAACCGTTGAGGGTCTCTCTTGTGTTAGGTGTGAAGGGGGGGATTCCCGCGACGCCGGAGAATCTCATGCACATGCGGGATTGCCTTCCGGATGGTTGCAGATGGAACACCATAGTCATCGGTAGAGCTCAATTCTCCTTGCTGACGGTAGGCATGCTCCTCGGCGGCGATATCCGCGTTGGGATGGAGGATAACATTTACTTGGCCAAGGGTGTTTTGGCTAGGACAAACGCTGAGCTAGTCTCCAAGATAGTCAGAATAGCCAAGGAGCTGGGCAAGGAGATAGCAACGCCTAGTGAAGCGAGGAAGATTCTGGGCCTGAGCAAAGCCTAGCCTCGGACGTTTACTTTCAGCTTCTCAGTTTCGTTAGAACTTCCTTGGCGCTTTCAACGGTACGATCTACGTCTTCAGTTGTGTGGGCCGCTGAGATATGGCACCTCTTGCTAGGTTGAGGGATCAAGAAGATGCCCTTCTCCATCATTCCCCGCTGGAATTTTATGAATTCTTCCTTGTTGGCTGTCAATGTATCTCGATAATCGTGGATTTCCTTGTCTGTGAAGACCAACTGAAAGATCGAACCAAAACCTAAGACCTGGGCCTTGAGGCCGAGTTCGGTGATACATTCGCCTAGTTGATTACGAAGTCTCTGCCCGAGGTTGAAAAGGTGTTTGTGGGCCCAGCCTTTTTCCAATTCTTTGATTGTTGCTAGGGTTGCGGCCATGCTGATCGGGTTTCCATTGTAGGTTCCTCCGTAGTCAACTTTCCCCGTAGGCTTGAACCTTGCCATGATATCTTTTCTTCCGCAAACTGCGCCTACGGGAAATCCGTTCGCCATTGCTTTGGCGAACGTGGTCAGGTCAGGTTTTACATTGAATAATCTCTGAGCGCCGCCTAGGTCGTCGCGAAAGCCCGTAACCACTTCATCGAATATCAATACGATGTCTTCCTCTGTAGTGATTTCCCTGAGGAAGTTGAGGAAACCCTCACGCGGCGTAATGCACATGGCGTTTCCGTGCAGTACTGGTTCTGTTATGAGGGCTCCGATCTCATTCTTGTGTTCCCTTATTGTCCTTTCCAGAATTTCCGGCTCATTGAACGGAACTACAATCGTGTTCTTCGCTGCTTCTGACAAGCCTTCAGTGTCAGAAACGGGTATTGGAGAATCCCTTGGACCCACTTCTTGCAAGGATGGCGCTGAGCTGACCGATACAAAGTCGTGCCAACCATGATATGCGCCCTCAAATTTCACGATCTTGTTTCTACCCGTGTAGGCTCGGGCTACGCGGACGGCATGATAGGTCGCCTCGGTTCCGCTGGTGCAAAACCTGATCATTTCGGCGGATGGGACATGGCTGACAATTTTCTTGGCGACTAAGACTTCTAGCTCACTGGAGAGGCCGAAGATTGCTCCTTTATCCAGTTGGTCTTTGACGGCAGCGGTAACCGCTGGATGAGAGTGACCCAAGATGACCGGCCCGAAACCCAAGTGGTAATCTAGGTATTCGTTGCCATCCACATCGTAGATCTTTGCACCATTAGCTCTGGATATGTAGATAGGGCAGGGGTCGAAGAACCTTAGCGAGCTTTGAACGCCTGCAGGCGTTAGCCCTTTTGCCTCTTCAAAGAGTCTTTCGGATTTGGTAAGCTTTTTCACGGACGCTGACCGGTCGCATTCTCCTTTCACCGCGTATTTATGTTTCCATTAGGTCGCTTTTGGGTGCAAGAACGTACCCGCACACAAGAAAATTGTAGCGAAGTACTCATCGTTCTTTTCTCGGAAAGTGCTTCATTGAGGATATGACGATTGGCGCGAACCAGAGGTAAAATCGTAAAGGCGGATCCCTTTCAGCGCTTTCAGACCTGCAACAAGTCTATCGAACCATTGCATGAATGTCCGCTCATCATTGTACTTGAGAATCGTTGAGAGACTGTCAACCACGACCAAATCATAGGTGGGGAAAACTCCTTCTGAAAACGGCTCTGATCCATACTCATCTTTACAATAGACAAGGATTCCAACGATATTGCTTCTTCAGATTTCTTACCAGTCATCCACGTATGCCAGTCGGACAGAAAGAACTTCTTTCCAGATTCAAGCTCACTTAGATTCGGAACTGTTCTTTCAAGATCGACTCTAATCTGTGAAGGGGAGGTCGCGGTGGTAACGATATTGACAACATGGCCGCCCCTGAGGAGACCTGAAGCCATTGTGAGGATTAGAGGAAGCCAATGGCTTGAGGGTTCGTACAGCCCAACGAGAAACTTCTGTCTAGGTACCGGGTACCCTAGAATATCTGATAGAATAGGGATCCGAAGACCTTCAGCTTGAACCAACAATCTCACGCTAAGAATTAGCATGAAGCGTCTTAAGATTGCCTGAGAGCAATTGTGCTGGTGCGGAAAGGTAAATTCGAATGATGAATTGTGTGTGTCGTAGGTCTAATGGTGCGGGCAAGCGAATTTGAACTGGTAGTTGTGTGTCTGTTGTGGTGCGGGGGAGGGGATTTTGACCCCAATTTACCAGTAAATATAAGCTATCAAAATTCGTCGACAGAGCATGAATGGTGGGCCTTGTCAGCGCATTACTTACGAAGGGAGTCACTGTCGGGGTCGATGTCTCTATCACGGCCCGTCGATGTGCACTTTCCCAGCTCCAACTTTTCCATGAATTCTCTGTGGATCTCCCCAGTATAAGCTCGCAGCATAAGAGGTTGGACACAAATTCATGTGAGCTCGGGCGAGTGTCTGAGTAGCTTATCCAAGAAGTCTCGCGCCCGCTGTTCTCCTAGAACGCGACCTAGAAACTCTGATCCTTTGACTTCCTCGGCTCCTTCTGTGTATTTCTTTCCAGTGCCAAGCTGCGATTTTTCCTTCTCCATGTCTAGTATCATCGATCGCACGGGCTCTTCGAAGAAGTCTTCTGCTTGCTTGACTTCCCTTTCCTTCATGTAATAGATTTCAACCTCAGACTTCCCTACCATCGAGGAGAATTCCTGGAGAGTGAGGGCCATCGGTTTTCTCGGACGATGATAGTAATGCAGCAACTCGTGCGCGATGTTGGCTGTGTTGGTCTTCGGAGTGGCTATCTTGATCAGATTGTAGAGAATGTAAATTGCCCACTTTTCTTCAGGGTTCTCCGCATCGACCGAAGTAGTGGCAACTTGACGGACCACGTACTTCGCAGTTCTGACGCTGCCACCGATGTTTAGCCTCATCGGAGACTCGTCGTAAGCGTAGAACGGAGTCACATAGATCCGCGGGATGTAAGCCAGATTTCCTTTGAGTTTAAAGCATTCATAGACCCGCTCAGCCCAGGCAGATACCTTAGACTGCCAGTTATCCTCAAACTCCTTCCGCTCAGATGCAAGGAACCTAGCATCAACCTCGAACAAACAACTGCCCTTCTTCTGTCAGTGATCCACCGCATTGTCTCTCCGACGGCATCGCATATTGGAGACCCGTGCGGGTTGGCTTTTAGCCATTCGCCGGCAACTTTCGCCCACTGATCAGGTATTGAGACCTTCGATCGATCTCCGCAACGAGTCTGATTGTCTATGTACTACCATGTGCCAATATCTCTTTCTTCTTGCTCTCTATTACTCTCCTCACTTCTTCACTGTTCTCTAGTTCTTCTTGAACGTCACTCAACAGATTAATCACTTCCAAATAACTGTACCAAAACTTCACTTTCCCTTTCTCGAATTCTATCAGATCTCAATCACTCCCTTCATCTTCTCAAGTCACATTCTCCCAGCTACATTCCCTCTCCTTTCTGTCAGCTATTCATATCATTCTTCTTTACCTGATCTAGGACCCAATTGCTTGCTTGGGGAGAAACTGGGCCTTCGGCTCGTTCAACAGCTTTCCGAACGACCAAAATGCTTTGTCGACTTCTCTGGGACCGCTGTGACTTTCAAACACGAATTTGGCAAAGAAATTCCTGTAGGCTTGAAAGACGTTCAGCGCTTGTTCATCTGCCAAATTCTCTAGAGGGTCTTTCCTGATCTGCCCAGTTGTTATGAAATGGCGAGTTCTCAACACATGACGGTCCACCATCGGATAATCCCAGGGACGAGGAATGTGCAGAAGATAGGTAGCCAACACAAATCGCAATCCGACCTCGCCAGCGAGTCTCCAACTGAGTTCCCAAAATCGACCGAACGCAAAGTCAGAGACGTAGTCCATGAGTCTGAACTCATTGAACTGCTTCAATCTCTGTTTGACTTTGGGTGCTACAGTGGAAACGAGCGATTGGCGCTCCTCTTGAGGGAGAAACTTGAACTTCCAATCTATTAGTGACCTGACATTCTCATCAGACAGTAGGCCCCTCACGTTGAGATACCGTTCGTAGTCCTCAGTTGAGTACTCAGCCTCTGGATATCTCTCCTCCCAGAAAGCAACGAAATCATGTGGAGACACGCTGACTAGAGCTTGATTCTCGTCGAGGTTGAAAAGGAACATCGGCCTTCTGTCCTATCCACTCTAAGTGGGAGGATTGAAGTCTTTCAAGGTGATGAACGAAAACCGAAGCAGCTCATCAATGGAGCAGGGGATTTTGACCCCGATTTACCAGTAAATGCTGGTCATGGGAGGCGAAATGATCCACGCCATTGTTTTACAAGAATCTCTATTTGCCCTTTATCTGGTTGTGTTCCCTTCGGTTCGCGCAAAACTACCTTTGCTATGTGTTTCAGCACTTGACTTGAAATAAAGTCCGGATCTCTCGGCCCTGAGCTCATTTGTAGTGAATTTAGAACCTCGCTAGCATTATCTTTCTCCAATTGGCGCACACCTTGGAGTATCTTACGCAGCAACGTCGGAGTAAGCGACTCAGGAATCCTCGCATCATATATTCCGAGCAAGTACGGATATGATGTCTTAGCCAGCAACATCACCCAGCCGTCAAAGACTGCGAAATGAGCTATTGGAAGAGCTTTTGCATATCTCATTGCTTGTCGAACTGCCGTTGCGTAAGAAGGACCTACTCTAGTCGTTGCTCGCCTTTTGCATTCAACAAGCAAGTACGGACGATAGTTGTTGTAATCTCGAGCCACGATAAGCAAGTCTGCCCGCTTTCCAGAAATGCTGAATTCAGGGATAACATACTCGACAACAAAGTTCGCTTCTCTCAACAACGTCTCGCTGTCGGCTCGCGGATAACCAAATTCCTTCCTTATTCTTCTTGCATTACGTACGGTTGTGACCAATGCTACCTGATTGTATCCGTAGGCTAGAGCTTCTGCAAGTTGACCTATGCCTCTAGTTATGTCATCTCTGGGAGTCTTGATTTCCAGAGCCATCTTCCAACTCTTTCCCTCAACTTCCCCATCAATCGCCACATTCCCCAACTTGATTGAAGCTAAGTGAACCCTCAAGCCCTTCTGCCGGAAATGCCTGGCAATAGCCCACTTAAGCCAACGGAGATTAGTCATGACCCAGCCCTCCCCCCTCTATGATAACCCTTAATACTTATTTTGGAATGACACAACATTCATCTTCGTAGTCAACTTGATGAGAAGAGTTCCCTGGTTCGTAGTCCTGCAAATTCTGTTCATAGCACTCTGCCTCACCCCAGTCGTACTTCACAACTTAGAATACCAGACTTCCACACCAGTTCGTCAAGTCACAGTTACCCCTATCTCCAATCCACCACCTCAAGTGTCATACACCGTTGACAACATGGGGCTCAAACATCGGGCAGTGAACATCTATGATAGCATGCAAGTTACAGAGTCTATCACATGGGTAAAACACATCTACATTCTGGGACTTGCAGCCGACTGGTTCGAGTCGGCGAACACATACCGAGACATTCATGACATGTACTATGCTCTCCTGTTCTTCAATCTCGCTGCCTTCATTCTGCTTTTGGGCACTAGAAGATTTCATGTGGTGCCCCACTTTCTGAACAAACCTTAGCTACTCTGTCTAGAACAACGTGATGCCATCTAGGTCAGTGACGAAAAGCTCCCTAGTTACCACTTAGCTGTACGAGGGTTCGCTGGTTCTAGGCTACTTGCCTGGTGTCTTTGGGTTTGGTCGGCGGTTGTGGTGGGCCGAAGATTGATCGTGGCACTTTGACGGTCTTCCCCGTGGGTTGAATGAATTCCAGGTTCACATTTACATTTACGTTGTATTTCGGTGAGCCGTCGGGGTTTGCTTCCTTTGCTTTGAGGGCAGTTGGTATGTTTACCGTTGCCCTGATGCGTGTGCCGTCAGGCAAATTGAACATAACGACATTTGAGCCTACGACTTTGACTTCCACAACTTCAGCCTCAACCAAATCCTCGGTCATTTCTTTCACCAAGGGACAGCGAGATCTACCAAGAGTTACTTCCTTTTCCTAAATAACTTCATGTCACCGATATCAGTAACGTGGTCAAATCCTTCCTCAATCAGATTCCTGGCTTCATCTACTGTTCTGGCAACCTTGCAGACATACTCATCACCCTCAAAGTTCACTAAGTGGGTGTAACGCATGGTATTGAGGACAGACTTGTGGCCAAGTATCTTTTGAACCCATAGAATGTCCTTGGTTCTCTTGTATTCCATGGTGGCCTTGAAATGCCGTAAAGTGTGGAAGGTTATGGCATTGATTCTAGGGTTCTGTAGGTTCTGAGCCAGCCTTTCCCTTCGTTTGATGAAGTTCCTCCGGAAATGCTCTATTGATTCTATGGGACTGATGTCGGGGTTCCGAAAGATCATATCGTACTTTCTCGGAAGACCATTCAACATGGCAATAAGACGGTTGGATACCTTCAGTTGCCTTGCATTACTGTTCTTTTCTGGGGAGACATTGACAGCTCCTTTCTCGAAGTCGATGTCCTTCCACTTTAGATTCCAGGCCTCTCCACATCTCATCCCTGTTTCTCTTAGTTGTAGGAAGGCAGAGCCTTTTCTCGACATGCCGGAAACGAGTTGTTCCACTTCTGTTTCTAGGGGGATGAAAGGTATCTTGTCTATTCTCTTGTATCGTGGTCTATCAAATGGAATATTCTTGAATCTGTAGAATCTCGCTAAGTCCTCCACAAGTTTTCGTTTTCTGCTCTCACTGGTCTTGGCTGATGCCAAGTAGGCTTTGACAATTTCGGGTTCGAGTAGGTTGGTTCTCTTTGCAACCCAGATCAGGGACTTGACGGAGAAGTGGGTTGTTGATTCCCTGTAACCCTGCCTTCTCATCCATAGCCCATAGGACACTACGTCACCTAACGCTGGAACAGAAGGGGGGAGGTTGCATGTTTGGTGCGGGGGAGGGGATTCTGATCCTAATTTACCGGTAAGTGCGGACGGATTCGAACCAATAGCGACGAATTTCACTGGCTCGATAAAACTAGGCTCTGACCCGCCCTCTTGCTATTTATTGACATCGTCTTGGGGTCGGCGCAGGCGTTTCTGCTGACAAAGCTCATTTGCATTGAAACATCTAAACAAGAAAGGGTACCTGCGAACTGCCCTGATCCCGAATGGCTTTACCGTAAGAAGGATTTCGTGCAGGCCGTAACCTTTGAGGGATTAGCCCGGATCTTCGACTGGCGAAACACCAGCAACGTCGCAATGCACACGAAATCACATCCTTGGAAGGAGTCCGGGCAGACATTGGCCCCTTGCAATTTCCCTGACTTATGCTATGGCTGGAACTCGACAACGCATTTTTCCTGCGAGCGTCCCAACCCTTTTACCGCCATTCTACTCGTTCAGCCAGAAATAAATGCAGACACGGAAGAAGATGTGGATGCAAACTACAAGGCTTGGAAAATGTCAGAATCTGCTCGGGCAAGCTTTAACCGAGAACAATCACTGGTGTTGCATGGTTCACATGATCGCTCAGATATCTCTCGAGAACTTCAAAGGCATCACGAAGGCAGATATTCCGCTTGGGCGCCTTCTGACAGCCCTCAACGGGCACAACGGATCAGGCAAGCGGCATGCAAGCCCTTTGCCTGTTGATACAGTCGTTAACCTCGAGCTCCAGGTTTCGAAAATCCTTGAGAGGTGGATAGCATGACGACTCCACATAAGTGTGAGACCGTCGCGGTGATCGGGAACGGTATCATCGGGCACGGTATCGCCCAAGTCTTTGCCATGGGGGGCAAACAGGTTCTTCTGATCGGACGGCGAAACGAAAGCCTAGCCCGCGCCATCGAGAATATCCACAGCAGCCTCGCGCAGTTTCAGTCTCACGGCCTCATCACCGACGAAGCATCTGCCAGCGCTGTCAGCCGAATTCGCACGTCCACTCGCCTAGGGGACGCAGGCTCAGCGCAATTGGTCATCGAGGCGGTCACCGAAAACCTCACGCTGAAGCACGATATCTTCGAGCAGTTGGACTCCATCTGCGAGCCGCCAGCGGTCCTCGGGTCGTCGAGCGGCCACCCGGCGAGCGCGCTAGTGCCACGGGTCAGGCATAGGGAACGCGTGATTGCGACCCACTTCTGGTATCCACCCCAGCTGATACCCTTGGTCGAGGTCTGCGCCGGCCCGGAAACCTCGCCGGACGTCACACCGTGGGTCTGCGAACAGCTCAGAAGCGCCAGAAAAGAGCCGGTCGTCATCGACAAGGAGGTGCGCGGCTTCATCGGCAATCGGCTCCAGTTCGCGATGTTGCGCGAGGCATGGTCGCTCTGGGCGCAAGGCGTGGCCTCCGCCGAAGCGATCGATGCGGTCGTTCGCAACAGCTTCGGCCGCCGGCTCACCATCACCGGGCCGATTGAGTCAGCGGACGTAGCGGGCCTCGATACCATGTACGCCTTCGCCCGCTCGCTGCAGCCCGACCTGGACACCAGCAGCGAGCCGCCGATCGCCGTGGCCGAGCTGGTGAAGGACGGCCATCGGGGACTGCCGAGCGGACGCGGCATCTACGACTGGACGAAACGGGATGGCCGGGCCATCCTCGAGTCCCGGATGAACGAGCTGTTTCGCTGGCTCAAGGCCTCAGCATGACGGACTGCCGTGCGACACTCGACCCGGCGCACTGCGCGTCGGGGCATTGTCACGTCGATCGGTCGATGCCGAAGGACGGCTTGCTTTCCAGCAACTGGGCCGAGGATGACGAGAAGAGCTGAGGTCGTCGCTACGACATGTTGGGGCCTATGCCGCCTGGTAGACTCGAAATGACCTGAAATCAAACTTTAGCCATGCTCTAACAGTTGCGTCTTGGTGATTTGGCAGGTCACGAGCGAAATGGTGCGGGGGAGTAGATTTAGACTCCCATTTAGAACTATCGAAATGCAAGAAACTTGCCTAATCCTTGCGCGATATTTGCGACGGTTTCACTTCGAGGAGCACATCAGCTTCAAACTATACGCATCCTCTATGTCCCGCCGTATGACTCCAGAAGCTTTGATATTTCCCCGACAAACCGCTTTGCCCTATCCAGTGAAGTGTTGGCGTACCCTTTCTTGGTCATAAGGCCGGTGTCGTACTGGAACTGGCTTCTTTTCTTTCTCTCTGCCTCGTAGGCCACTATCAGCTCTCCCGCCTTCTTCTCAATCCTCTTCATCAACTCTTCCCTACCCACCAACTCACCAACGATATCTTTGGCCTCATCATACTCCCGAATGAGTTTTGCAAGTTTCTTGTTCGATATGAAAAAGTGGATTAGGGCGTCAGCAGTGACCTTGTGAACTATCTCTCCTCTGGCCTTGATTCCTTCCTCAGCCAACAATGCTGTGGCAGCGTAGAACATCGAGTAGTACGAGCAAACTATCACCCAGAGATAGGACTCGAAATCGATGCTTACCTTCAAGGCGTCTTTTGTACTCTCATCTTCAGAGATCTGGTAGAGGAGTGCGGCTGTCTGAAGCGAAGACCCTGCATTCCTCATGAAGAACCCTGCGAACTTCTCAATCGACTGATCCTTGACCCTCAACAATCCATCGGCAATATATTGTTTAACGTTCCTGTCAGCTTCTCTGATTCTTTGATCCGATATCATCGGATCACTCCCGAAACTAAATTGTAGAAAACCTCTGCTCCGTAGGGAATTATGTGGCTCTCAAGAGTCTCTGTAGCGACGTTCGGCTCACCCTTCCCTTGCTTGCTGGAAAGCATGGAAGCAAACTGCTCAAAAGTCAAGATGAATTCATGTAAGCCTATCGTGCTCGTCCTTGCTATGGAGACCAACTCGTTCTCAACTGGGCGATGAGACGCTCGATTCGGAATTATCAGAACTATATCCAGATCGGATCTTGAGATAGCGGTGCCTTTGACATAAGAACCGAAGAGAATCAAAGTGAAAAAAGGCAGCACCGCGGAGATCCTGGAGACTGCGGACGAAACCAGAAGGCGTAAGTCTGCCTTGACCTTGAGGAACTCTTCCGCTCTCAGCGATTCAATTAACGCGAAGGCCTGAAGGCTTTTGGTCAAGTTCAGCTTGCAGATGTTATGATTGGCTCTCTTCTCCAGTTTAAGATGACCGTTCTTCGAAAGTTTCTGTGCTGTCTCGTAGGTTATCCTGTAAGACTGCCCTGTCCTCGCGGCTAGGCTTCGAACAGTATACTCTTTCGTCAGGTCGCTGACCATTACCTTGAGAATCGCTATGGCGGTTCTTGACAGATAGACCGGTCTTAGTGAGGAGCTTCGCAAACTGTTCACTTAGGTGTATAGTGCTATTCACTTGGGTGTATAATTCATTTTAGGCATTACTAGACCTTAAGAATGGTGGGGGAGTAGGTTTACACTCCCGTTTAGTACTACCGAAATGCAAGAAACTTATCTAATTCTTGCGCAATTCTACTTCGTCCGTGACCGGATAACAAGCCTGTCTGATCGCTTAATCGAAAAGCGCGTTTGGACCGCTTCTTTTGCCTCTGAGTAGGGATGATCTCATGACGACTTGGTGATCTTTCGTCAATCTGAACCATCGGCGACAGGCACCGAGAGATCATCATGCAGCTTCGGGCCTGCCTGTGAGAGTTCTGGAGGGCAACCTGCTGCGAATTTCTTGAAGTTGTTCACGAAGTGGAGAGCCAACTGACGGTACTTCTTCATGTAGGCGGCTGTGGTAGGCCAAGATTCAGCTGGATTCAGAATCTTTGCAGGAACACCTTCGCAGTTCTTCGGAACATGAAATCCGAAGATTGGGTCCGTGTAGAACTCGCTGCTGAGCAGTTTGCCACTCAGGGCGGCGTTAAGCAGAGTTCGTGTGTATGCGATACTGATGCGTTTCCCAACCCCATACGGGCCGCCAATCCAACCTGTGTTGACGAGCCAACAGTTGGGCCGATAGCGCATGATCTTACGCTTCAGTAGATCCACGTAAGTGTATGGGTGATGGACCATGAATGGTGCACCGAGACAGGTGCTAAAGGTTATCTCAGGCTCTCTGCCAAGCTCGATTTCGGTCCCCGCGATCTTCGATGTATAGCCCGATATGAACTGGTAGAGTGTTTGTTCCGGTGTCATTTTGGCAATGGGAGGCATCACGCCGAATGCGTCACAGGTCAGGATGACGATACTCTTTGGATGCATGCCACGCTTCTCCACGATGGCATTCTCAATGTATTCAAGGGGGTAGGATGCGCGTGTGTTCTCTGTAGTCGAGTCATCATCGAGGTCGATGATGCGGGTCGCCGGGTCGTAAATGACATTCTCCAAAATTGTACCGAATCTTCGTGTGCAAGCGTAGATTTGAGGTTCCGCTGAGGGTGACAATTTGATTGCCTTGGCGTAGCAGCCACCTTCGAAATTGAAGACCCCGTTATCATTCCAACCGTGCTCGTCGTCACCTATCAAGTGACGTTGAGGATCTGCCGAGAGCGTGGTCTTTCCGGTGCCGGACAGGCCAAAGAATAATGCGGTATCGCCATCCTTTCCGATGTTCGCCGAGCAATGCATCGGCATCACACCCTGCGTGGGCAGTTGATAGTTTAGGATGGTGAAGACGGCCTTCTTGATTTCACCAGCGTAAGCCGTGTTGCCAATAACACACAAGCATTGGGCGAAATTTAGTGCAATAAATGTATTCGTTTCAGTTCCGTCTGTCTGCGGAAGCCCTTGGAAAGATGGGATAGAGAAGACTGTGAAGTCGGGGACGTGATGTTTGTACTCCTCACGACTGCGAGGCAGGATGAACATGTTGCGGGCGAAGAGATTGTGCCACGCATATTCAGTGACGATGCGGATGGGCATCCGATGTTCGCAGTCTACGCCTACTAAGCAATCCTGAACAAAGATATCTTTGCCTTGCAAGAATCCCTGTAGTCGGTTGAATAGCTCGTTGAACTTCTCAGGGCTGAGAGGGCGATTGTACTCTCCCCAACAAATGTTCTTCTCTGTTGTGCTTTCTCTAACGATATACTTGTCGTTCGGTGAACGGGCGGTCTGTCGTCCGGTGTTGACTACTACAGCTCCAGCATTTGAAATCTTGCCCTCTCCGCGAAAGACAATTTCCTCATAAAGTGCCTCTGTCGGCAGGTTCCAATAGGCTTGGTGCAAATTTGTTAATCCGTGATTTTCGACTCCATAATCGCTCTTGAACGTCAGCGCTTCCTCTTGAGCCGGAGTTCGGATATTCAGAATGTTGTTCATAGCCAATCCCTGACCATCTTCCTGTCGCCAATGTAGATCTCGTTGGGCGAATCAGGATCCAGCGCCCACTTTATTCTGGCAATTCCTTCGGTGATATCGTTTACAGATCCTGCATAGCTTAGGCGCAAATATCCGTCCATCCCGAATTCTCTGCCAGGCACGGCGACGACCAGCGCCTTCTTCAGCAGAAATTCAGATAGTTCAACCGAGTCTTGGGTGTAAGCACGAAAGTCGGGGAAACAGTAGAACGTGCCGTCTGGTCTGGTTAATTTAACACCGTTGAAAGATTCCAATTCTTGCATCATGATGTTGCGGTTATTCTCAATTGTCATGCGCAGATTCTCAACAACGCTTTGAAGACCGGTTAGTGCACCCTCGGCTGCGGCTTGTAAGATTACTGAAGCGCAAGAAGTGGTCTGAGCCTGAACGTTCGTCATAACCTTGACCAATTTTCTTGGCGCGACCGTCCAGCCGATTCGGAATCCGGTCATCCCATACAGTTTCGAAATACCGTTAACCACTATGAGCCTAGATTCTTCTATGTCTCTATCAGTGAACTTGTAACATGAAGCTGCTTTCTTACCATCAAAGACGAGTTTGTGGTAGATATCATCCATAATGAGGTAGATCTGTTTCTTTTCGCAGAATTCAACGATCTCCCGAATGAGATCTTCAGAGAAGACTAACCCGGATGGATTGTTAGGACTGTTAACGATGATCGCCTTGGTGGATGAGCTCACTGCTCGGAGGATGTCAGCCATGCGAGGATGGAGGCCGCCATCCTCGGGTGTCACGATCACTGGAACACCATAGACCATCTTGACGATTTCCGGATAACTAACCCAGTATGGGGCTGGGATTATGACTTCATCTTGTGGGTTCAAGAGAGCGTAGAGTATGTTGTAGATTGCCTGTTTGGCGCCGGAAGAGACGATTACATTCTCAGGTTCGATAACCTTGTCATAGTTTTCTTCAGTGTAGCTGATGATCGCCTTCTTCAAGGAAGGAATTCCATCCGTCGGCGAGTATTTGATGTCGCCCGTGTTCAGTTTCGCAGCTGAGCTTAAGATCGCGTTAATGGGCGCTTTGTTCTTGGGTTCACCGATGCCTAGATGAATGACCGGTTCGCCTCGCTCACGCAATAGTTGAGCTTCTTCGTTCAGCTTTAGAGTGGGCGATTCGGCGATTGTTTGGGCTAAGTAGCTGATCAATGTATGACCTCGCGACCCGAAATCCTGCAAGCCTCAGAGCCTAAGCATGCTTGCATCATAAGGATTACAAACCAGGTATGAATCTGAGGACTCGTCAATACTCTTGTTTGCATATTGTGCCTGCTTTACAACTCTGGTACTATGCCTGGAATCCTTGGGAACGGTTGAACTTCCGCCACATGCTTAACTCCGCAGACGTATGCGACGAACCTTTCAATTCCAAGTCCGGCTCCCGCTGAAGGCTTTAACTTGTGATTCTTTGCAAGCCCTAACAGAAACCCGTAGTCCTCCTTCCTTACGCCGTCTCTCTCAAGTTTCTTCAAGATCTTTGCGTACTCGTACTCTCTTTCGGCGCCCGAGATCACCTCGCCATATCCCCCGGGCAGAATCAGATCGAAGTTTCTCCATGCCCCAGTTGTTTCATCCTCGTAGTCGTAGAACTCCCTCGGCAAGTCCGTCACCCATATCGGGTCGACTATTTTCTCTGAAACCGTCTCCTCCCACGATTTGCCGTACTGCTCTTCGAGTTCTCTTCTCCGGTGGGTTCTGAAGGGAGTTTCAGGAACTCTCAGGTCTCTTTCAGCTATCAAACTATACTTCTGCAATCGGTCTTTGCTTGTGATCACGGAACTCCTAATGAGATCCTCGAACAGCCTGAAGACATCCTCAATCTTCGCGTGGGCCATTTCGACTTCTAGCTGGGTGAACTCGTAGAGGTGCCATCCAGTCGTTGCCCTTTCTCTTGATTCTATTCTAATGTTGGGCGACAGTATGAAGAACCTCTCAGGCCCAAGGGAAGCGAGGACTAGCTTGTGGATTATCATGCTCTGCATCGTTCTGACTTTCTCCCCGTAAATTTCGACCTCCAGTCTCTTCTCTATGCTCGCCGCGGGGTCAGGCCAGAGGGGGTCTGTGGATTTGGCGAGCATGATAGGCAGGGCCCACTTGAAGCCTTTTTCCACGAGTTTATTTGTCATTGTCTGTAGGAGTGCGGTCTGAACTTCGAAGACGGCTTTCTTTCCTTCGCTCTCCAATTCTTCTACCAACCTAGAGGGGTCTGTATTCCTGAGAGACGCTTTCATCGTGATTTCACGCCTGGGCTTGAGCATTACGCTCTGAGGGCTGGAAACTTAAATTATTTCTAGCAATTTTTGTAATTCTTCCAAGATAGATAGGAATTTAGGCGAAGATTTCGTAATAATTACAATCATGAAGACTGCCCTCGACTCTAAGGATCTTCAGATCCTCAGGATAATTCAAGACAATTGCCGCCTTACGGCGCGAGAGATCTCGGAAAGGACCGGTTCACCTGTCACGACGGTGTTCGCAAAGATCAAGCGCCTCGAAAATCTTCGCGTAATTAAAGGCTACCACGCTGTTCTGGAAGCCGCCAAGCTGAATGCAGGGACAACAGCGTTCATCTTCGTATCTTTTGCGTACAAAGGCGAAGAGAAGGCTCTGTCA
>Ga0315280_10000620_pt1 | contig 65813 bp, 43 predicted proteins | sample YL17G06_40_MG_FD_203697 | JGI IMG/M metagenome (GOLD analysis project Ga0315280, IMG submission 203697) | Sediment microbial communities from Yellowstone Lake, YNP, Wyoming, USA - YL17G06_40 | ecosystem: Environmental > Aquatic > Freshwater > Lake > Sediment | place: USA: Wyoming | collected... | reverse complement strand
CAAAGTCCATTCCTTGAACGGTGTCTGACTCGGCCATTGATAGCGCAGGACGGTAGTTCTCCTTCGCAACTACCATCCTATCGACCACCCCCAACCGAAATCCTTAGCCTTTGTGCGGATCGTTGTTTCTTTTTACGCCCTTACGGGCACACTACAAACCAGGCCTTCGGCCTTGACGCTGCCACCCCTCCTGGCGCTTGTGGCGACCCGTAGGGTGCGTACCACGCACCGCCTTATGCCCGGGTGAAATGGTGCGTGATACGCACCCTACGGGACTGCCACCCGGAGAACATGCTGCGTCATTTGTGGGAAGCCACCAGCCGGACGGGGCCGAGCAGGCCGGATTCGAGGAGCGGCGTGTCCTTCCAAGGCACCGTCCAGGTGAGAGACTTGGTGATGTTCGTTCGGCAGAAGTCGCGGCCTGGCGACCTCGCGTCTCCCACCAGCCGATTCGACCACGTGTTGGCAACCTCGACGACCAGTTCGTTCGCACCGGTCTTGGCCGCCTCTGTAATGTCCGCCGTGAAGGGCGGCTTCCAGAGGATGCCGAGACTGTGACCATTGAGGCACACTTCCGCCACGCAACGGACGCGGCCCAGATCAAGGACCAGTCTCTGGCCTGTCTGCAATTGTTCCGGGGCCAGATCGAGCGTCTTGTGGTAAGCAGCGACGCCCGAGAAGTACTTCACACCTTCATCGTTGTCCTGCGTCCACGAGATCAGTTGCGGAAACGTCTTTGCCGCCGGAGCGCCCCAGCCCGGCGGAAAGGACACCTGCCAAGGACCATCAATCTCCCATGATTGGTCGTGTGTAGCACCCCCGCCCTCGGGGGTGATCCCAGCCGAGGGCGGCTGGGCTACATGCCGGAATACGACAAACACGCTGCCAAAGGGTGGGAGTTGAAGAGGCAGCCGCGTGACGCCCTTCGCCTGCTCATAGGATGAACAAGCCTTGATCTCGCCGGTGTCGGGCAGCCACAACTGGGGCGTCTTTTCAGACACGCGGAAAGAGCAGGTGGCTTTCTGCCATTGCTCCCGTTTGTTGATGACAAAATAGATCTCGGCCTCTGCGGTGTGGCGATGGATGTAGTCCAGGTCACATTCCTTGTCGTCACAGGTGAAGCCGAAGTCGGGGCCGATTCCACGGGCCTGCAGGATCTCTCGCAAGCTCGTGCCCCAGACGATCCTTCCTTTGCCGCAGGGGTTCTCTTTGCACGTTGTGCCGTTGCACGGGCCCCAGAGCCTCTCCGCGGTTTCTCGGACCTCAACACCGCGCTGCGGATAGCGCGTCAGGCCGCTGGACCGGCTGGGTTTGGGTCCGACCACCGTGGCACCGGCTCGCACGAGTTGCTCGATCTTCCGGAGAACCGCCGGATCCACGTCCTCACGTTCGGGCAGGACCAGCAATTCGTAGCTCATTCCGTCGGGCAGGACCAACCTGCTATTCGCCACTGACATCCGCGCCAGGATGACCTCGGCATTCGTGACATCATAGTCGTAGCCGTAGCCCAGCGCTGGGTCGATGTGCTTGGGCGGCACAAAGTTGAAGCCCTGGTCGCCGTAGTAGTAACAAACGTCGGCCACGAACAACCCCTGTTGCAGCAGGTACGAGCACCGCGACAGATAGTCGATCCACGGTTTGGCCTTGGGCCACCAGGCGGTATTCACACCCGCGTGTGTCCCCGCGTGATAGACCCAGCCGGGCCGGTCGGTCGCGGAGGGATTGTGGGCCGCGGTGTGCAGCGTGAAATGGTTTGTCCCGTCACACAGCACGCGGTCCGCCAGCGGCTTGAGGTCGAACGGGCCATCCTGCCAGTGACGCCAACTGGTGAACGACTCCATGTCCACGATGCCCTTGCCGTAGATGTGCGCGGCGCAGGCGGTCTCTTTCACGACCCAGAGATCGTGGTCCTTCCAGAACTCGCCGCGTGGGATGTCGATCGCCCCCTGGGCCTGCAACGCCTCGACGGGCACCTGATGCAAAGGCGGTCCCGGCCCACCCGCTTCCGCGCACAAACGCAGACCATGCGTGTTGGACAGTTCCGTTGCGGTCCTGTAGAAAGCATCGACGAGCAGCTCGCCCAGGGTCTTGCGATAGTCGTATTGGAATCGCTCGGCGACAGTATTGTCTTTCATCGTAGCGCCCGCCAGCACGGGCAGGTATCTTGTCATATCGTAGCCGCGACGCTTCTGGAACTCGGCGAGGAAGCCGGGCGTCCACGTCGAGCCGCTCAGCTCATAGCTGCACACGTACATCTGCTTGAGGGCCGTGCCCTTGAAGTCGCCCAATTCCTGATGCAGCTTGTCGAGGAGGTATTCGAAATGATAGCGGGTCGCCTCGGGGTTGAAGTGGTCGATGGCCAAGCCGGCGGAATTGGGGCTCGGCAGCACCAGCGACAGCCCTGTGTTCGCGCAGACGAATCGGACGATCGTCCACAATCCGTCCGGCACGGCCCATTGCAGCCGCCCGTCTGGATCGACCCGACTTGTCAGATCGACTATCGCGTTGGGGTCTTCGATCACAGGGGTCTTGCCCCACTGACCGGGCACAGCGAGAACCGCCACGTCCCGGACAAACACGGGCCGGCCTTGCGCATCACGGGGCGCGTTCTTGGGCAGCGTGGGCATCGGCAGCAAATCGGAAAGCCGCGTGGGTCCCTTCACCGCGATCCGGCTATAGTAGAGTCCCATGCTCGCGTACTTCGGTGGAATCCACGGGCCGCCACAGTTCCAACTGCTGGAGGTGACCAGTCCCACCTCCAGCCCCAGACGCGTCGCCTCGCGTACGGCATGCCCGATGGCAGCAAGAGACTCCGGCCCCATAAACGCCGGTCCCGCCGGCACGATCTTCTGCGGGTCCTGCGCCCCCACATCGAAGATGTATACCCCGCCGATCCCCTTGGCCTGGAGTTCCTCCAACTCGTGCGTGAGCTGCGCCCTGTCCGTCAGCCCATTGACCCAAGCCCAATACACCGCCGGCCGCGCCGACAGGGGCGGGGCACGAAAATGCTCCGCCAGGTCAGACACCTCCCCCAGCCCGGCACAACACCAGCAGAGGGGACCGACCATCCCGAACAACACCAGCAACAAGCGCTGCACAACCATACGATTGCCTCCCGTAGGAACCGCTGGCAGTATAGCGTACGCTCGGTCTGTTGACTATCGTCCGTGCCCCATGTGCGTCGAGGCAATTGCATCGAGCCGTGAAGAAGCTATACTGCTCCGGAGAGATTTGTCACCAATTCTCACAGTCTGAGGGCGTGGGAGTAGAGGACGATGGGGAGAGACACGATGCAGCACGGACAAAGCGGACGATGGCTGTTGCGGCTTGTCCTGGGGATCGCCGTCGCCGCTGTTCTTCTGCTGACGTGGACGGCGGCGGTGCTGGAGATTCGCCATGGGCGGGTCGAGCGGGCGATGGCTCGATTCCGGTCCGCCCCCAACGGGGAGCACACCCAGACGCTCATTGAGTTGCTCGCCAATAGGGCCGTCCCGCGCGAGCAAGGGGAGCGTATCCTCACCCTGCTTCTGCGTCCCGAGGTCACGACCCGTCCGGCGTATCCCGCCGGACGACCGGCCAAGATGAGCGTGAGAAGACCGCTTCACATCGAGATGCCCCAAGGCCGGATCGTATTCGAGCAGTACGTGTGGGCAGCGGGCGAACGCATCGACGCCAGCCGGGAATCGACCAATAGGCTGTTCGGCTTCCCGCAAATCTTCAACGCATGGCTCCAGCCCCTGGAGCCGGGGACCTATCATGCGGAACTCCGAACTGAGTGCAGCATCCGGCATCCCCCGCCCAGGCCCTCCCTGTGGGATCGGCTCTACACCCAACTGCGCGGGCGTCTCCTGGGCCGACCCGTCTTGCGCTCGCGCACGAACAGCGAGCCCAGCTACGAATGCCGTTTCACCGTGCCTTTCGACGTCAACCTCGTCACGCCGGACCAGGCGGAGCGGCTGGAGTTGGTCACGGACCCGCAGACCGACCAGACCATGCGGGCCGCCATCGGCGCGGAGACTTCGGAGCAACACGGGGTCTACGCGACGGCGGCGGGCCGGCGCGGTTACCGCGGCTCCATGAGCATTACGTTCAAGCGTCTGCCCGTCGCGACCGCCTGCGAGTTGTCGCTGCGGCTGCCCGACGGCCGCGAACTGCCCTCCGGCCCGGGCCGGCAGCCGCAACGGATTCGTCTGCGCGCCGGCGACTACGGAAGGTTCGTAGTGGACGTGGGTAGCTTCGGCCTCGAAGAGCCAGGCGAGTATGCGGGCACGCTGGTCCTCAAGCCTGATCCGGACTACGCCTACGAAGACCCGGCGATCAAAGCCATTTGGGACAACACGCTCGAATTCCCCATCTCGTTTTCGGTCTACGTGAGAACACGGACCCAGTAGACTCCTCAAAGCGTCTGACGAAATGAATCTCAGCATGTCATTGTGTTGGAGGTTCTCACACAAATCTGCACAGACCTCAGAGAGAGGGTTTCCAAGTCCACGTGTCTTTGTTATCCTCGTCCCACAAAATGCGACCGTCGTCCCAGATGACAGGAGTGGTTATGAAGGTCCACGCGTCCCGCTGTTCAAGAATGGCCATGCTCGTCGCGGAGCTCAAGCAACGAGGCACACCGATCTCGGGACTCGGCATCCAGGCTCACGAGCCGCGCGAAGAATGGTTCTCGCCCGAGAAGGTGCGGACCACGCTCAACCGGTTGGGCGAGATTGGCTATCCCTTGCACATCACCGAGTACATCCCCCAATCCGGGGGCAAGCCGATCACCGGCGGCTGGCGTGAAGGGACGTGGACCGAGGAGGCCCAGGCCGAATTCGCCGAGCAGTTCTACCGGCTCTGCTTCGGGCATGCGGCGGTCGTCTCGATCAACTGGTGGGGCCTGTCCGACCGGCAAATCTGGCTGCCCGGCGGCGGCCTGCTGCACGCGGATTACGAGCCCAAGCCGGTGTACGCCCGGCTGAAGGACCTGATTCACCGGCAATGGCAGACCAGCCTCACGGCCAAGACCGACGAGAAGGGCCAGGTCACATTCCGGGGGTTCTATGGATCGTATGATGTCACCATCGAGCCGGCCGGTCGTCGGTCGCACAAAGAGCAGATCAGCCTGAGAAAAGGTGGGCAAAGCCAGTGGGATTTCAAGATGGATTAGACAAGATTCGATGCCCCTTGAGAGATCTCTTTCGATACGGGCGGCCCCGCTTCTTGTCATTCCCGCGAAAGCGGGAATCCAGGAACCTCCGTGGGGTACTGGACCCCCGCCCCCGATCAGGTCGAGGGCAGGCTCTATGCGCGGGTGACAGGTTGGGGGCAATCCTGGCATCGTATTCACGTGATTCAAGCGAACAAAGGAGAACACCATGTCCAAGCATGTCATGAGTATTCTGATCGTAGTCGCGGGACTTGTGGCGCCGACGGTGGCGGCGGGGCCAGTCATCCGCGCCGTCCGGCCCAGCGCCTCCGCGCCAGTCGGTCTCTACGAGAAGATTGAACTCGGTATCGATCTGGAGGCGAGCTACACCAATCCGTTCGATCCGGACCAGGTCGATCTGTGGGCAGAGTTCACCTCCCCTTCCGGCAAGGCATGGAAGATCTGGGGGTTCTACAATCCTTCCCGGAAACCCAGTCCCTGGATGGTCCGCTTCACCCCGACGGAAAAAGGGACATGGCAGTACATCGTGAGGGTAAAGGACAAAGAAGGGACCGCACAAAGCCAGGCGGGCAGCTTTACCGCGTCCGATTCCTCCCATCACGGCTTCATCCGAATCGCCCCCAACCAGCGCTACCTGATGTTCGGCGACGGCACGTCCTTCTACGGTGTCGGACTGTGGTATAACGACAGCTTCGAGCGCAACCGGGGCGCGATCACCGAAGCGAATCTTGACGATCTCAAAAGGCGCGGCGGGAACTTCATCAGCTTCTTCCACACACCGCTCGAGACGCTGACCACCGGACTGGGCAAATACGACCAGAATCGTGTGGATCGGCTCGATCAGATCTTCGAATGGTGCGAGAAACGCGACATCTATATCAGTTGGAATATCTGGTTCCATTCCTTCATCTCGCAGGCGGTTTGGGGCGGCGGCAACGCCCGCTATCGCGAGAACCCATATCACCTGGTCACCGACGCCACCGGTTTCTTCGCCAGCGACGAGGCGTGGAAATACGAAGAGAAGCTGCATCGCTATATCATTGCCCGCTGGGGCTACAGCCGCGCACTTTTCCTGTGGTTCATCATCGACGAGATCAACGGCACCGAGGGCTGGGAGAAAGGCGACAAGGCCGCCGCCGAGGAGTGGTGCCGCAAGATGGATGCATTCTTCAACGAGCATGACCCCTACGGCCGTCCCACGACCGGCACGCAGAGCGGCGGCATCGGCCAGTGGTGGCCCGGCGGGTACAAGATCTTCGACATCGCCGCACGGGAGATTTACGAGGCCCAGGGACATCCCATGCCCAAGACGGGCAAAGTCGATCCTGCCGACGAGAGCCCGCTGCGCTACAGCTACCGCAACTACGCCACCCAGGTCCAGAACCTCTGTAAAGGCTTCCAAAAGCCTGCGCTCGTCGGCGAGTGCGGCTGGGACCACACGTATTACGAGCCCGGCATGCCCGGCTACTTAGCCATGTACCACAACGCCCTGTGGGTCAGCCTGGCGAACGGCCTGTGCTGCACACCCTTCTGGTGGGCCTGGTCGGATTGGCTCAACGACAGTGTTGTCACTAACCAGATGCGGTACTTCGGCCAGTTCGTCGGGGACATCGACTGCGCCCATCTCGACCTGCAGCCCGTTCCAGTAGATGCGGGCGGCTCCGACGGCTGGGCGATGAAGAGCGATAAGCTCATCTTCGGCTGGGTCGTAAACGCCAAAACCAGCGTCGCGAAGGACTCCTTCACAATCTCAGGCCTGAAGGATGGCAACTACGAAGTGCGGCTGTACCGTACGTGGCGCGGCCGATACCTGGATGCGCAGACAGTCGAATGCCGCGAGGGCAAGCTCACCGTGACGATTCCGGAACTAACGACGACCGGAGGTCACGCCCTGCACATCGGCAATGATGTGGCGTTCAAGATCGTGCCCCGTTTGTAACTGAGAAGCCCTAACACAACGATAGTTCTGCACAGGACCCGCGTTTCACTGTCATTCCCGCGCAAGCGGGAATCCAGTAACGTCGCGGCTTTCCTGGACCCCCGCCTCTGCGGGGGTGACAGAAGAGGACTCGCATGTCGCTCACTCTGCCGGACTCTCAGTCAAAGCGCACCGCGCCGGCGGGGACCTCTGACGACACGGTCACCGCAGGCTGGGGCGTGCCTGGCAGCCGCACTCCGGCAGTGCGCGATCCGTTTGCTTTGATGAGCGGACTGCTGCCGCCTTCGGAGGCGAAGTCGGTGACCTGCACATCCCGGCCGTCGCGGAGCGTCAGAGCGGTCCCCTTGAGGATGCTCAGGCGGACACGGTCGAGCGTCAGACCGGCGACATCGCCAGCCAGGATGCCTGCCGCACTATTGTGAATGGCGATGTTCTCCAGACGAATGTTCTGTAGCGGCATCTCCGGCAGCCCCTGCAGCAGTGCGGCTCTCTTGGCACCAAGGCAGACAATGTCGCGCAGCGTGATGTTGCGAAAAGCCGGCGTTTCTTCCGTCACGGCCGGCAGTTTCCTCTCACCGGCTGCTGATGTTTCGTCGCGGTCACCCGGTGCCTGGCCCCCGTAGAAGAGGTCGAAAAGAATCGCTTCGTTCGGGATGCCGGTCATGCGGATGCGCTCGGCGAGAATGTTCTCCACCACGCCACCCCGCCCGCGCGTGCTTTTGAAACGAAGCCCCACGTCGGTACCGATGAAAGTGCAGTCGCTGACGCGGATGTTCCGCACGCCGCCTGACATTTCGCTGCCGATCACGAAACCGCCGTGACCGTGATAGACGACGCAGTCGCGGACCAGCACGTTCTCCGTCGGCTTACCGCGACGGCGGCCTTCCGCATCGCGGCCCGACTTCAGGCAGATGGCGTCATCTCCCACGTCGAAGGAACACTGCTCCACCACGACGTTGCGGCACGACTCGAGGTCGAGTCCATCGCCGTTTTGGGCATACCACGGGTTGCGGGCGGTGACATTACGGATGGTCAGGTCCTCACAGAGCAGCGGGTGCAGGCACCACGCCGGGGAATTCTGGAACGTCGGGCCTTCCAGTTTCACATAGCGGCACTCCACCAGGCTGACCATGACGGGGCGCAGGGCATCCTTCACGGCGCGAAGGCCCTCCGGACCCGAGCCGGTGCGTTCCCCGGGTCGTTCGTTGCCATCGCGGGAGGAGGCAGAAGGGTACCAAGTGTCGCCCCGCGGATTCACAACACCGCCGGAGGCCACCAACTCGGACCACTGGCCGGCGGTCAGCTTGCCACGCTTCACAGGACGCCAGACCTGACCCGCGCCGTCGAAGATGCCTTCACCGGTGATCGCCACGTGTTCCAGCTTGCGGCCGGAAATCGGCGACTGGCACCGCCAGATGGAGCGACCCTCGTATACGGCTTCTACGAGCGGATAGTCATCGCGATTGTCACTGAACTGCACGAGTGCCCCGCGCCCGACGTGCAATTCGATCCGGCTTCGCAGCACAATCGGGCCGGTGCGCCACAATCCCGGCGGCACGACGACGCATCCGCCGCCCTTCGCGGCCGCCGCGTCGATGGCCGCGGCAAACGCCGCCGTGTTGAGCGTACGGCCGTCCGGCACGGCGCTGAAGTCCGTGAGTTTCACGACCAGAGCCGGAATCTGGGGCCCGGCGACGGTCGGCAGCGCGGGCAACGCTCGCACTTCCGCCCCGCTGACGACCACCGGGAGGACAACAACAACCAGAAAGGTCAACAGGCGAAGGGCAGGGGTCTTCTTCATGGGATTCTCCGAATCTATCTCCAATGGGTGCTTCACCAATTGTGACTCTCGGCGGAATTCAGATCTCCGTCCACTGCCCCGGGACGGGCACGGGGTAGTGACCCTGGCTGTCGGCCTGGATCGGCGGAGCACTGTCATCGGTCAAGTGGTCGATATCGGGACAGAATCGGAAATTGGAGGCCATCGCTTCGTCCCACGTGATGATTTTGCCGGAGTGGGCCGCCGCCCGGCCCATGATGTCGGCGAGATTCGACAGAGCCGCCCGCTTGGCCTCGTTGTGCGGGCGGTCGTGCCGGATATCGTCAAGCAGCACATCCCATTCCGCCTGCCAGGGCGTGATCGACTCCTTAGGCGCCCGCCAGGCAATGTTGTCGCGGCTGCAACGCTGATCCTTGTAGGTGTGGACGGTGCCTTCATGGACAGGGCCGGAGAACTGGGCCGCACATTTCGTCCCGTGAATGTAGGTGGCGAACTCGGTGTGACAGTTCGGCAGCCAGCGGACGATGTCGAACGCCTTGGTGCCGTCCGGGAAGGTCCACTCGATGGTGAAGGAGTCGAGGTTCTGGCCCAAGTCGGTGCGGTTGGCCGCTCGCCCGCTGATACCATGCGCACACACCGGCCAGGCATCCTTGATCCAGCAGATCTCGTCGATCTGATGAATGTCCATCTCCGCGAAGAGCCCGCCCGAGACCCAGAGGAAATGCGTGAAATTGCGAATCTGCCAGTGCAGGTCTTTCACGGTCGCCGGTCGTGGGCCCAACGGTGCGCACGGCTCCATCCGGTAGGCGCGAATAAGCTGGATCTCGCCAAGCTGCCCCTCGCGCATGCGTTTGATCAACTCCTGGCGATTCCGCGAATGGCGGCACTGCAAGCCGGCCGCGATCTTGAGGTTCTTCTTCTCGGCGGCCTCTCCCGCTTTGATCACCCGCCGCACCGCCGGCGGATCGGTCGCAAAGGACTTCTCCATGAACACGTTGATGCCCTTCTCGACCGCGTACTCCAACTGCTGAGGACGAAAGCCCGCGTAGCCCGTCAGCATCGCCACATCGCCGGGTCGCAGATAGTCAATCGCCCGGCGCCAAGCATCGAAGCCCGCGAATCGCCTCTCCAGCGGTACGTCCATCTGGGCCGCATACTTCTCACTCAAAGCCTTGTGAGCAGTAGCCAGCCGGTTCTCGAAAATGTCGGCCATCACCACCAACTTGACCGGTCCGTTCGGGGAATCGAACGCATTCGCCGCCGCTCCGCAGCCCCGCCCGCCACAGCCGATCAAGGCCAACCGGATCGTGTTGTCCCCCGCCGCGTGTACGGCGGGAAGGCCGGCGCCCACCAGTGCCGAGGCGGCAACCGCCTTTCCGCTCCATTGGAGGATGTCCCGACGTGAGGCATTCCGTGACATCAAGTTCGGTGTGCAAGGGTCTTTTCTCATCGCGAGTTCTCCTTAGTCGTTATTCTCTTGGGTCCTGCCTTGCACATTATCATCCTGCTTCCTGGGCGAGACTGCAAGCTATTGTTCCCCCCTGCAATCGCCTGACAGTACCGCCCCTCCTCGCCCTCGTCCTCGTTCCGATTGCGGAGACTTGCCTCTGCTTGTACAATGTGCTCCGGTAGGCCGTGGGTGACAGTCGTGCGGCAGCAAAAGGACGTTTCAGCATCCGGGAGAACAGTATGAAACGCGGTGCGAAAATCTGTGGGGCGGGATTGGTGCTCTTGGTCTCCGCGGGCCTTCTCGTTGCGGTCGAGGCGCGCCAGCAAGGGAGCAACAACACGAGGAAGACGGATGAAAACATACGCCGTTTGCTTCGCGAGGTCAGCCCCGAGCGCATGTCGAAGGACCTTTTCTATCTCGCGAAGGACCCATTGCCCTACCGCAAGCTGAACCTGACCTTGCCCGGCCATCAGAAGAACACCCTCTACGAGGCCGATGACTACCTCGCCGGCAAGCTGGAGGCGAGTGGATACCACGTCGAGCGCGAGGGCGTGCAGGTCCAGGCCTTTCGTCGCGACACCACCAAGCCCAAGAATGCCCAGTACTCCCCTCCCAAGCCCGAGGATCCCTGGTACACGGCGTACAATCTCTACGCGGAGAAAAAAGGCCGTTCGCATCCGGAAAAGATCATCATCGTGTGCGCCCACAAGGATTCGCAAAGCTGGATTGATTCGCCGGGAGCCAACGATAACGCGATCGGAACCGTCGGCATCTTGGAGATGGCCCGTGTCCTCGCCCAGTACACCCCCGAGAACACGATCCGGTTCCTCTGGTGCAACGAGGAACACACACCCTGGACCAGCAAGACCGCCGCACAAAAAGCGAAGACGCGTGGCGATGACATCGTGGCTGTTTTCAACATGGACGGCATCGGCGTCAAGACGACCGAACAGACGACCGCCGGGAAGAAGACCAACGTGACCGCGTATACCAAGCCGGAAGGCAAGCCTCTGGCTGACCTGATGACGGAGGTGAACACCCGCTATGCCATCGGCTTGGAACAGAGGATCGTGGAGAGGTCAAGGCCCGGTGATGATGATGGCTCGTTCGTCCTGGCCGGCTACCCTGCCGCGATCGTCAACATCGGATCGTGGCCATACGGCGACCCGGAATACCACTCCGAGGGAGACATCCCGGAACGATGCGACCTCAAGAACGCCGCGATGACCGTCCAAGCCGCGCTGGCCGCGGTGCTGACGCTCGACCAGAGCCGCTGAGCCGGCGGTCGGTTGAGGGTCGTAGGCACTGTGCTCCGGCGGGATCGTCGCAAACCATGCCCTGGTGGATGGTTTGCCTGCAGCAGGGCCGGAGGGATTCCGCCTTATCCTTATCGAAGTAGCCTTGGATTTTCTTGCAATACTGCCCTGTCGAATGTAAGGTTAGAGGGAGCTCGTTGCGGCGCTTCGATTACCGTCATCCACGGGTCGGTTGTAACAACGGCTGGGAAGAAGAAAACCGGAAGAAGGGAATTGCCGTAAATGCCGCAATCGCAAAGACTTGGGAGTGTAGCTCAGGAGGTAGAGCAACGCACTTTTAATGCGTAGGTCCCGGGTTCGAACCCCGGCACTCTCATTTATGGGCTTCCAGGGAGGGTCGTACCGTGAAAGCGATGGTGCTGACACACACCGGTCCAATCGCGGCCAAGCCGTTGGAGTTGCGAGATGTGCCTCTTCCTCAGCCACAAGCGGGAGAAGTCCGCGTCCGAATCACGGTCTGCGGGGTATGTCATACCGATCTCGACGAAGCCGAGGGCCGGCTGGCCACAAAACTGCCTGTGATTCCCGGACATCAGATTGTCGGGCATGTCGATGCCCTGGGGCCCGGTGCCTCCAAGCTCAAGCAAGGCGACCGCGTCGGCATCGCCTGGATCTACTCGGCGAACGGCACGTGCGAATTCTGTCGGGCAGGTAACGAGAATCTCTGCATCCAGTTTCGCGGCACCGGCTGCGACGCCGATGGTGGCTACGCCGAGTATGTCGCGGCCCCGGAGGAGTCCGTCTATCCGATTCCGGGGCCGTTCACGGATGTGCAGGCGGCGCCGCTGCTCTGTGCCGGCGTGATCGGCTACCGGGCTCTGCGACTGACGAATCTCCGGGACGGCCAGGTCCTTGGTCTCTTTGGTTTTGGCGCCTCGGCCCACATCCTGATCCAGCTCGTCATGCACAAGTTCCCCCGCGCGCGGGTTTTCGTCTTCACGAGGCCCGGTCAGACGGGACACCAGGAAATGGCCAAGAGGCTGGGTGCCGACTGGACCGGGGCCACGGGCGATACTCCGCCGACCCAACTCCACGCCGCCATCGACTTTACCCCCACTTGGGGACCGATTGTCGAAGCGATGCGCGTCTTGGCGCCGGGGGGCCGGCTCGTCATCAACGCGATCCGGAAAGAGGATCGGGACAAGGATGCCTTACTGCACCTGGATTACGCCACCCATTTGTGGCGCGAGAAGGAGATCAAGAGCACGGCCAACGTCACACGTCAGGACGCTCGGGAGTTCCTGCCGCTGGCCGCCGAGATTCCCATCCGGCCGGAGGTTCAGGAGTTTCCGCTGGAGCAGGCCAACGAAGCCCTGCTGAAGGTCAAGGAGGGCAAGACCCAAGGGGCCGCCGTGCTGCGGATCTCGGAATCGGCTTCATAGGTTTCGGAGAATCCAGTCCGCCGCCTCGCCGATCCCGGAGACGACGATGACGCCCGGCGGCAACTCGGCAAGATGCTTGCTCCCGTGCCCCGTTTGGACGTATACGCCCCGGGCACCAACGGACCAAGCGAATTCCACGTCGTGAGGATGATCGCCAATCGTGAAGGACCGCCGCAGGTCCACGCCGTGCTCTGCCGCGGCCTGGCGGAGAAAGTGTGGATTGGGCTTGATGCAGGAGCAGCCGTCGGACCGCTCGTGCGGACAGACATAGACGGCGGCGATCGTGACACCATGCTCGGCCAAGCACGAAACGACGCGGGCATTCACGCGGTCCACATCCTCCAGCGTCAGGATGCCCCGGGCCACCCATGGCTGATTCGTGACGACGAACAAGAGAAAATGCTCCTGGAGCCGCTGCAGGGCATCGACCGTATCCGGATAGAACACCATGTCCTCAGCCTTGGCCAGATGCCCCCGGTCCTCAATGATTGTCCCGTCGCGGTCCAGAAAGACCGCGGGACGCAGCGGAGTGGCTTGTGCCATTTCGTTCTTCGCCTTCATGAGGTTATTCCGCCGCCGAGACAGGGGAGCCGCCGGAAGCCGCCGGCACGGTCTTGCCCGACATGAAACGCGCGATCCCCCACGCCAGCAGGAGTCCGAGGAACAGGTAAATCACTGACGTGGCACTGATGCAGGCGCTCATGCCGAAACGCTGGGACGCGGCGGCAATGGTGACCGTTGCGGTCCCCGCCCCCAGCCAGCCGATGGAGTTGATGACGCCCACCGCCGTGGCGCGCCGCTCCGGCGGCACGACATCGTGCAGCGACGCCCAAATGTTGGAGTCGTACAATCCTTTGAAGAGCCCGAAGCAGGACATGGCCAAGATGAGCAAGGGTACGTGCAGCGTCCAGCCCACGGTAAAGATAAACGGCACGCCGCAGAACAGGCCCAAGGCTTGCGTCATCATCCGTCCGCCGCGATGACGCCGGACTAGGCGGTCGGCCAGTATGCCGCCGCATAAGACCCCCACTACCGAGGCTACCTGGAGATAGGCCGTGGCGCTGAAGCCCGCCATCGAGAGGCTCATGTCGAACTTGTCGAACAGGAACTTCGGCAACCAGACGAGAAAGACCATCGCCACAAAGTTGGCCCCGACAAACACGGCCATCAGCACCCACACCATGGGGACGCGGAACACGTCGGCAATCGTCCGCAGGACATCACGCACGCTCTCCTTCGGCCGGTCCTGTCGTGGTGACATTTCAGACGGCTCTTTCAGAAAGAGAAACAGCACGAAGCCGAAGATAATCCCCAGAATCCCCAGCAGTGAGAACGAGGAGCGCCAGCCGTAGTACTGGCCCATGAAGCCGCCTAGTACGCCACCGGCCACGGTGCCCGCATAGACGCTCGACTGGTGAATCCCCATCGCACGCGAACGCGTGTCTTTGCCGTGATAGGCACTGATAAGCGCCATGGCCGCCGGAAAATAGAAGGCCTCGCCAAAACCCTCGACGGCCCGCAGTGCCACCACATGCCAGTATCTCGTCGCGAAGCTGAAGGCCAGCGTGATGAGGGACCAGAAGATAAACCCGGCCAAGACGACCGTCTTGCGCCGAAAACGGTCGCCCACCAACCCCGCGAACCACCCTGCCCCGGCGTACACCCACATGAAGGAGGAGGCCACGTAGCCCAACTGAAGGCTCGTAAGCTGCAGGCCGGGGTCCTTCTGGAGCATGGGAAAGACCGAGTAGATGCTCTGCCGGTCTGCGTAGTTGAAGAAACAGATCAGCCAGAGCATCGCCACGACGACCCACTTGTAGGTGCGATCAGACATAGAAATCTTCTCGTCCATCGTCGGACGGTTGCGCGGCTCGTTTCGTTCGTAGTGACGCCGTAAGGCGTTTCTTCTCAACTGCTACGTGCGAAGCTCGCAGTCTCAGGTCTTCCCGCTTCAGACTTCGCACTTCACACTTTCCGTTATGCCCTTACGGGCACACTACGAACAGGCTTCGCAACCATTCAACTCACCTCCCGGGCCAGTCCCTGCTTCGTGATGCCGAGTTCCTCCAAGTAGCGGCAGATGATCTGACGCTGGGGCTCGCGGAAGCGGTGGAAGGGCTCGGCCACGAAATCACTGCAAATGCCCAGACAGGACAACGCGCACTTGAGGCCCTTGAGGAAACTCGACTCGTACTGTCCCACGCTGTAGACCGTGGAGCAGATCCGCATGACTGCCCGGTGCAGCGGCTCGACCCGGGCGAGGTCTTTGGCGCGGGCCGCCTCGTACAAATCGACGTACAGACGCGGCAACAAGTTGGCCCCGCCGCAAACGCCGCCGTGAGCGCCGAGCAGGACGGAATCGGCAAGAAGCTGTTCCGGCCCCATCAGCAGCGTGAAATCGGGACGGTCCTCCAGGATCAACTGCACGTGGTGAAAGTAGATCATGTTGGTGGAACTGTCCTTGAGGCCGGCAATCCCCGGCATGTCCGCGGCCGCCCGCACCGTCTGGGGCTCGAACGCCGGCCTCGGCCGGTTCGGCGTGTTGTACAGGAACAGGGGCAGTGGCAACTCCGGCAGCAGATGCCCGAGATATTCGAGCAGTTCCGGCTGGCCCGCGGTGAAGTAATACGGCGGGGCCAAGACCAGGGCCTTGGCGCCCGACTGTGCCGCTTTGCGGCCGATCTCCACCGATTCCACAAAGGACGTGTCGGTGATGCCCACCAGGACCGGCACCCGGCCTCCGACCTGGGCACAGACGCGCTCGATCAACTCGTGCCGAAGCCGGTGGCTGAGACTGGGGGTCTCGCCCGTCGTGCCGAGGATAAACAGACCGTGGACCCCGCCGGCCAGGATATGCTCGATCAGCCGTTCCAGGCCCGCCACGTCCAGGGTGTCGCGGTCCAGCAGCGGTGTCACCATCGGCGGGATGATCCCGCGCAACGGACTGGTGAGTGTGCCATTGCTCGAACCCATCTTGACCTGCCTCCCAAGATTGTCTTGTTGATCCTATCGGAACCAATGATGCCATCATAGCAGAAACCCGCGGCAAGAACAGCCTCGAACGGGAAAAACGATGCCGGCAGAGTTGATCGTTGACCCCCACAGGCAAGCCCGTAGAATATGCTTGACTCACGTCCAGGTAGGTCAGGGCCAGGCAGATGCAGGAGATACTGTCACATAGTCCGATATTCCACTCCCAAGCTCAACTCCATTGGAGGAACCCAACGATGAAGTCTTCGCTCACCCGCCGCTCGTTCGTGAAGGCAAGCTCGGTCGGTCTGGCTGGTCTCGGTCTTCTCGCCGCCGGCGCCAAGTCCCTGTACGCCGCGGCGGTCAACAAGTCGAGCACCCTGGCCCTGAAGGGTGGCACGCCTGTCCGTGCCAAGTCCTTCTCACAGACTTGGCCCATCATCGATGAGCACGACGAACAAGCCCTGCTCAAGGCCCTCAAGAGCCGCAACTGGTGCTGCCTGCGGGGCCATGCGGTGTACGATTTCGAGAAGATGTTCGCCGAGGCGATGGGTGTACCCTACTGTTTCCTGACCAATGGCGGTACGACGGCACTGAGTGCCTCGCTGAGCGTCCTGGGCGTCGGCCCGGGCGACGAGGTTATCACGACGCCGAATACGTTCATCGCGACCATCAACACGATCACCAATCTCCACGCCCTGCCTGTCTTCGTGGACATCGATCCCGACACCGGCTCCATCGACGCCAATCTGATCGAGGCGGCCATTACCGAGCATACGAAGGCGATCCTGCCCGTGCATCTGGCGGGCTGGCCGGTGGACATCGAGAAGATCATGGCCATCTCGCAGAAGCGCAATGTCCCCGTGATCGAGGATGCCTGCCAATCGGTGTACGCGGAGGTCAACGGCAAAAAGGTCGGCGCCTTCGGCCGAAGCGGCTGCATCAGCTTCCAGGAGTACAAATCGCTCGTCTGCGGCGAAGGCGGTGCGATCCTGGGCAGCGACGACGAGTTCATGCGACGCTGCGGCGCGTTCGTCAATAACGGTCGGGACCCACAGAAACGCGAACGCGGCTATCCGTTCCCCGGCTCGAACCACCGCATGACGGAGTTCCAGGCCGCCGTGCTGACGGAGCAGTTCAAACGATTCAAAGACCAGGCCCCCTTGCGTCACGAGAACGGTCAATACGTCGAGCAGGCCCTGGTGAAGATCCCCGGCCTGACGCCCCGTAAACGCTACTCGGACAAGACGCGGATCACCTATGTCCAATTTGAGATGGACTACGACCGCTCTCAGCTCAAGAACGTCCCGGCCGCTCGCTTCGCCGAGGCTCTGCGTGCCGAGAACATCCCGATGCACGGCGGCGCGCGGCGCTACTCCAATGGGTGTCACAAGGAGAAAATGCTGCAAGAGCACCTGAACTCTTCGGCCTTCCAGGCGGCCTTCTCCCAGGCGCGGCTCGACAAGTACCGCCAATCGCTGCGTTTCCCGGTGATGGACGGCGAGAAGCCGACGCAGAAGGAGATGCTCTCGATGGACAGCAAGATTCCCTTCCTCGGCTCGCAGCGGGAGATGGACGAGATCATCGAGGCCGTGCAGAAGGTCGCCCGCAACATTGACAAGCTGGCGTAGAGTCGTACCATACGTGGTCCGCACGCAGCACAACGGAACCACCCAGGTTCTGGCAAGGGGAGAACCATGGGAAGAGGTGATACTATTTACCCAGGAAGGAGCAACACCATGAAAACGCTGATCGCAGCCGGTTACCTGGGGTCGCACGACAAAATCATTCACATAGCACTCGTACTCCTCTTTCTTACCAGCCTCACCTTCGCCCCGGCGCTCTTCGGGCAAGCAACACCGCCTTCCGCCGCGGCCACTGCGCCCGTGGTCCGCTTGACCATCCTCGGCGACAACGCCGTCGCGGACCTCGGCGTCAAGGCTGTGTGGGGTTTCGCCTGCCTTGTCGAGGCACGCGGGCACACGGTGCTGTTCGACACCGGCGCCGACCCTGCCGTGCTCAAGGACAACCTCGCGGCGCTGAAGGTCGATCCGGCCAAGATCGAGGCCGTGGTCATCTCGCACTGGCACCCCGACCACACCTGGGGTGTGCCGGGACTCGGCAAGCTGGCGGGCGTGCGAGCTCTCACTCCGCGGGGTCTCGAGGACTTCGCGACGCTGAGGTCGGCCGGTGTCAAGGAAGATGTTGCGCACAACATCGCCGACTGGCTGGCGAAGGAGATGGCGAAGCTGACGTCGGCTGGTCTCGAGTTGGTGGCGGTTTCGCAAGCCACGCCGTTGTTGGACGGAATCGCGGTCAGTGAGCCGTTGCCCTTCGGTCAGATACCGACGGACAAGCCGGGCAGGGAATCCACCTACCCATTCTGGGAGCAATGCCTCACCGTGGACACGCCGGAGGGTCTGGTTGTGATCGTAGGCTGCGCGCACCCGGGCATCCTCCCGATGCTCGAACAGGTCCAGCGGCAGACCGGTCGCCCGCTGTACCTGGTGATCGGCGGGTTCCACCTGTTCGAGGAGCCCGAGGACGCCGTGCGCCGGATCGCCACGGCGATGCAGGCGATGGGCGTGGCGTACGTGAGCGCAACACACTGCACCGGGGAGGCGACCGTCCACGTCTTCCGCAACGTCTTCGGGGACCGCTACGTACGCGCCGGCGTCGGTGCCGTGATCAAGCTACCTATCATCAGGAAGGGAAAAGGCTCCGCCGGGGAGAGGCCGTGACCGCCTTGCCCTGACGGTCATCGGCGGATCGCTGTCGCGTGTGCCCGCACTCCAATCACAGATTGTGCAGCAGGCGGATGGCTTCGCGAACGACGATGTCGGCCGCCTGCGGGGCGAAGCGGCTGCTCTTGACCTCGTAGCCGTCCTGCACGTACACATCCTTGGTGGGCAGGTAACCTGCGGAGCCGTTGCAGTGCGTGATGACGAACGTCCGCTCGCAGGGCGAGCCCGCCTTGATCGCCATGCCAATCTCCGTGAACACCTCGGCGCCCAAGCCGACAAAGGCGATGTCCCCCATCCGGGCCACGGTGACGTTCAGGGGGATGCTATCCCGTTTCTTCTCCGTCGAGCCAGCTTCCGGCGGCTTGGCCGGCAGTTGGAGCGTCACGAAGTTCGTCGCGATCCTGTCGGCCGAATTGGTCTGCTTGATCGCCCGGTAGACGGTCACGACCTCTTCGCCCAGGAATGTCCCCAGCAGGACCGGCTCCGGCACCCAGCCGGGTTCTTCATTGAACTTGGGCAGGACGCGAAACCATGGATCGATGTTACCCGAAGCACCAACAAAGATCGGGGCAACCACATCCGCGCCCAGGATCTTTTCGACAAATTGCTCGGCCAGGCCGGGCACGTCGCCACTGATCGTGAGGTTCGCCGTACCGAGCGAGGTCCCGTGCGTCGCGTAGTCGAACAGGACGGCCAGCGGGGCGCCGTCCGCCTTGGCCACCTTTACCACGAGGACTTCCTTATCCGTCGTCCCGTAGGGGTTGCGACCCAGGACGATGGAACTCTCGCCCTTTTCCGTAACGCGCAGCTCCCGGCGGTTTCCCCCCACCGGGCAGGAGCCGACGCCGACTCCCAGCTTCACCGGCTCCATGTTGGCCAGCGCCTTGCGCGCCACCTCGACGAGTTTGGGCTTGAGTGCCTCGGTGTACTCGACGTTGTTCGCATGGCCCCGCTCGCGGTTGAGCGTGGGCGTCGGAGCAGAGTGCGTATGGATACCGCAGAGGAACAGCTCCGAAGGCTGAAGGTTGCATTCGGCCTGAATCGCCTGACGCATGACGCCGCCCACTTCCTCGTAGAAGCCGATGATGTCCGTGGAGATCAAGACTAAGCGTTTGCCACCCACTTCGAAGGCCACGGCCCGGGCGGACAGCGGGTCGTGCACGCCCGTGGAGAGGCCCTTGCGTCCGGCGTAGCCGGACATGTTCACGGGCTTTTCCGGCGTGATGTCGATTTTGGCGGCCCCGGCCCTCAGTCCGGCCGAGTCCCCCGCCGGTAGTGGCGACGCGAGGAACAGAACGGCGGCAGCGAACACAACATGGAGGACAACAGGGCATGCTTTCATTGGCGTTCTCCTTATTCAATGGGTGAAGACTTCGGTTCGATTCTACCGAGCCCCTGCACCCGTTACAATAGCCTGCGAGAAATGTCGGGGACACGACCTGTAGGGGCGGGCCCCCGTGCCCGCCCTGCTGTGTTGGGCAACCACGGGGGGGGTTGGCCCTACTTGAAATCTCCCCCCATTTCTGGGAGAATGCTCCTACCAGCGGCCCGAAACGGTGGGGAATCGACATGAGTGATGTCACACGTATCTTGAACGCGATGGAACGGGGGGACGCGAAGGCTACGGACGAGCTCTTGCCCCTCGTCTACGAGGAACTGCGTCTGCTTGCGGCGCAAAGGCTCTCTCATGAGCCGCCGGGCCAGACCCTTCAGGCGACCGCACTGGTTCACGAAGCCTATATCCGGCTGGTGGGGGATGAGCCCCAAAGCTGGAATAGTCGGGGCCACTTCTTTGCGGCAGCGGCCGAGGCGATGCGGAGGATTCTCGTTGAGAACGCGCGGCAGAAGAGAAGCCTAAAGCGAGGGGGGCGTGATAAGCCTGAGTTCGCCCCTACTGATCTGCCCATCAAAGGGCATTATGAGGAGATTCTGGCCCTTGACGAAGCGCTCACGAGGTTGTCAGAGCACAACCCAGAAGTCGCGGGCGCGGTGCGACTGTATTACTTTGCAGGCCTCACTTTGGACCAAGTAGCTTCTGTTCTGGACATATCCCGCCCTACCGCCGCAAAGCGTGTGGCTTTTGGGCGTGCATGGCTACATAGGGAACTCTGCGAGAGAGACATGGAATAGGGCTCTCCCGTAGAGACCTTGGCAGTCGGTCTCGGCGGCTGACTGGTGATCCGGTGCCTCTGGCCCGATCTGGACACAGACGCCGAGACAGTTTCTTGCCATATTCCTCTATTTTCCTTTTACATCTTCTTCGTGAATTTCGCACTGCAATAGGGGGGAAAGGTAAGGACGACGTAGGAATATGAGTCAAGGACTACCAGACATAGAGTCCCTCTTCTACGAGGCCCTCAAATGCGAAGACCCGGTACAGCGACAAGCGTACCTGGAGGCAAGTTGCGGTGTGGGGACGCCGCTGAGGGCCGAGATTGATTCATTGCTGCGGGCTTATGAGTCCGGGACCGACGTACTGGAGGCACCGCCGGATCTGCTCGAGGAATCGATTGACAGCGTGACCGAAGGTCCCGGCACTATCATCGGCCGGTACAAGCTGTTGGAGAAGATCGGTGAAGGCGGCATGGCGGTGGTTTACATGGCCGAGCAGACCGAGCCGATCCGCCGCAAGGTGGCCCTCAAGATCATCAAACTGGGCATGGATACCCGCCAGGTCATCGCTCGTTTCGAGGCGGAGCGGCAGGCCCTGGCCCTGATGGACCATCCCAGCATCGCCAAGGTCCTCGACGCCGGGGCTACCGAGACCGGCCGGCCCTACTTCGTCATGGAACTGGTCCAGGGCGTTTCCATCACCGAGTACTGCGATAAGAATAGCCTGAGCACCAAAGACCGGCTGGCCCTCTTCCTGCAAGTCTGCCAGGCCGTCCAGCACGCCCACCAAAAAGGCATCATCCACCGGGATATCAAACCCTCCAATGTCATGGTCACCCACCACGACGGCAAACCCGTCCCCAAGGTGATCGACTTCGGCATCGCCAAGGCGACCAACCAGAGATTGACGGAAAAGACCCTCTTTACACGCTATGCGCACCTCATCGGCACCCCCGCCTACATGAGCCCGGAGCAGGCGGAACTGAGCGATCTGGATATCGACACGCGCTCGGACATCTATTCCCTGGGCGTGCTGCTCTATGAGCTACTCACGGGGACTACGCCTTTCAGCGAAGAAGAACTCCGCAAGGCCGGCTACGCTGAGATGCAGCGGGTGATCCGGGAACAGGAGCCGATGAAGCCCTCCACGCGAATCCGGACCGCTACCCGGGACCGCCGCTCAGGAACGTCGATCTCCCGATCGGCTCTTCCTTCAGGCCAATCCGGAGATTGGCGGTCCCGGAAGGCCAATCGGGAGATTGGCGGACCCACACCCTACCAGCAGGTCCGGGGCGACTTGGATTGGATCGTGATGAAGTCCCTGGAGAAGGACCGCGCCCGGCGGTACGACACCGCCAACGGTTTAGCCGAGGACATCCGTCGGCATCTCGAACACGAGCCGATCCTCGCCCGAGGTCCGAGTACTGTGTATCGCCTGGAGAAATTCCTGCGCCGCCACCGAGTCCAAGCCCTGGTCGGCTTGACGGTGGCGGTCCTGATTTCCGTCGTCGCCGTCGTTCTTTCCATCTGGAATCAGGACCGGCTCCAACTGGCCGAAGCGGAACGCTTGCAGCACAAGGACATTCTGACACAGGCTCGCGAGCAATATGCCAAGGCCGACCGCGACGCGGCGCTGGAGACGATCAAACCCCTCCTGGATAGCAGGCACGTGGGACCCGAAGCCCGGCTTCTTCAGGCCAGCATCCTCGTGGACAACCGGCGGTCCGAGGAGGCAGAGACCGTCCTGAAGAACCTGCTCGGGGAGCGTCCAGAGGTTGCCGGGGCTGCCTATGCCCTCCTGGCGCGCGTCCTGTGGGAAAGCGAATCGTTGGATGCCGAGAAACTCCAGCAGATCGAGGAGCACCGCCGCCAAGCCGAGGCCTTGCTGCCGCAAACCGCCGAGGCGTACTTCCTGCGGGCCATGACGGCCGTGACGATCAAAGAGCAGCTTGCCGCCCTCGATCAGGCGTTGACGCTGGTGCCGGACCATTATGAATCGCTTCGGCTGCGGGCCTTCACGTATTACGCGTCCCGGAAATATGAGCGCCTGCGGGATGATGCGTTAGGCATGATGTACCTGCGCCCGCGCGACCCTCTCGGTTGTTCTCTTCGTGCCCTCGCCCTACGCGAGTTGGGCCAGTATGACGATGCGATTGTGGAGTATGACAAAGCGATGACCCTGAGAGCGGCGAAAGACGATCCGGAGTACATCGCTCTGGCCCTCCAGCGCTGTGAGACCTTGCTACGAATGGGCGACTACCAGCGGGTCCTCTCGGCGGCCCAGCAGGGTCTGAAGCTGACGCCGGATCAGGCCGTCTTTCATTACTACACGTTCTGCGCCTTGACAGCGCTGGGCCACTACGACGAGGCCGGGACCCTCTTTGGTCAGATCGCCCGCTCCGGCTCGGATGCGCGCGCCCGGTGTGAGGATTGGTGTGCCAAGTATGTCTTCGATACGCTGGCGGCCGGACGTTCCTGGCATCCACCGGACCGTGAGCCCGTCGGGGCCGCCTTCCTGCCGCTGGTGGAGGCCGAGGAGACCTATCAGGGCCTGTCCGCCAAGGCCCGTCGCGTAACGACGGATGGATTCACCGCCCAGTGGTCGCCGGATGGGAGTAAGCTCGCCTTTAGCCTGGGGGTACGTGGGTACAATGGCCTGGCGCTCTTCGACCCCATCACGAAGCAGACCGATCTCCTGATCGCTCCCGGCAAGGACCCGGCCTGGTCGCCCGACGGCCAGTACATTGCCTTCGTGCGGGACCGCCAGGCGCTGCGGCTGCCCGAACTGGCTACCGTCGAGCGCAGAAACCAGGAGCGGCCGTCGGCGGACGAAGAGGTCTGGGTCATCAGAGCGGATGGGACACAGCCGCGCCGTCTGGCACGCGGGCACTGGGCGTCCTGGAGTGCAGATTCCACGTGTGTCTACTATCACTCGTGGGTGGACCGGGCACTGTACTCGATTTCCGTAACGGCTCGGGGCACCGAGCCCCAGCGAATCATGAGCTGCTCGATTCCCTACCCGTCCCTGTCGCCGGACCGTCGACGGCTCGCCTATGTGGAAGGCCGTTTGCTCAAGGTCGTGGACGTTGCTTCCCCGACGCGCAGCGGCGCTGCGGGGCAGACAGTGGCGGCCCAGTGGGAACTCCCTTTCACCACCTGGGGCGGCACAGCGTGGTCCCCGCAGGGCGATGAACTATCTGTAAGCAGCATCGCGAGCACCGAGAAAAGAACAGGGCTGTGGATCTGCCGGTTCGACCACGGTGAGCCGCTGAAGATTCTGGACGGCCAGGTCGATGCGGCCTCCTGGTCCCCACAGGGTACGAGGTTGGCCTTCAATCTCGGGGCGCCGTTCTTTGAGGTCTGGACTGCCGAGCTGGATCCCAAGGCCTCCATCATCGCAGCGCTGGGCTCCGCTCAGACGATAGATGAGCACTGGCGGGAACTAGCCGCCCTTTGGACCCGCCGGATTGCCGCCGACCCCGCCGACGCGAACAACTACCTCCATCGCGCCCCCTACTACCGGTTTTTGCACGACGATGCCAGGCTGCGCGCCGATGCGCGGCGGTATCGGGCCGCTCTGCACCCGGGATGGCCTGCGGGCTTTGGCTGCGGCGGGCCGTGGACCCTCATGCGGGCCTTCGACGGGCCCTTCGATTATCAACTCGTGGTCTTTGCGGAAAGACAGGAAGACGGAATGGTACTACTACGTATTGCCTTCGGGCAGAAGGGAAGGTGTGAAATGAAAGTGGTTGAAGTTCCTTTTGTGGTCACGTCTTTGCTGGGACTCTGTCTTCTGGCGGACCCACAGGTCCCGGCGGCACGGGCGGATTTCACGTCTGGCCCACGCGTGAATCTGGGACCGACCATAAACTCCGCGGAGATTGACGCCTGTGCGGTCTTTTCGCCGGACGGCTTGGAGCTGTATTTTGCCTCCAATCGTCCCCTCGGCTACGGCGACCTCGACATCTGGATGAGCAAGCGGGCCAGCGTCAACGACCCCTGGGGACCGCCGGTCAACCTGGGCCCAGGAATCAACAGCGGCGTCACGGAGCTTCCTTCGAGCATATCGTCGGACGGCCTGACGCTATACCTGTCTGCAATTAAGGGTACGATGTACGACCTGTACACGGCGACGCGACCTGCCCGCGATGCGCCCTGGGGACCGCGCGTCAGCATGGGGCCGGTCCTGAACGGGCCGGACGGAGGCAGCGACCCGCGCAATGGCGCAGACCTCTCCGCGGTCATCTCGCCCGACGATCTGGAACTGTTCTATACCAGTTTCCGCCCGGGCAACATCGGCTTGATGGATATCTTGGTGAGCACGCGAGCCACCCCTTCGGACCCGTGGGGGCCGCCGGTGAACCTCGGGCCCGCCGTCAACACTCCCGGACGTGACCTTGTTGGGTGCATCTCCCCGGATGGCCTGACGCTCTTTATAGGCGCGGACAGCCGTCCTGGCGGGCGGGGTGGCTTGGATGTGTATATGACCTGTCGGCCCTACAAGGGCGCGGCCTGGAGCGAGCCGGTGAACCTGGGGCCTTCTTTCAACACGGCCGGTGGCGAGACATGTAGCATCTCGCCCGATGGGCAGTGGGCCTACGGCTATGACGCGGGGAACCAGGCGTGGCCTGTTCCCGGTGCGGACCTGTGGATGGCCCCGATCATCCCGATTGTGGACTTCAACGGCGACGGCAAGGTCGATACGAAGGACTTCGCTCTGTTGGTAGCCGATTGGGGCAAGAGCAACTCGGTGTGCGATATTGGCCCGTTTGCCTGGGGGGATGGCATCGTCGATACCTGTGACCTGAGCGTCCTCCTGAAGGAGATGACGGGCTCAGGGATTGCTCTGAATCCGTGTTCTGATGCTTCTGAAGTGGCTTGTGATGCGATCCTCAGTTGGACATCTGTCTCGTTCGCGCAAAGCTATGATGTCTACCTCGGGACCTCGCAGGAGACGGTAAGCACGGCCAGTCGAGCCAATCCACAGGGCGTGCTGGTCAGTCAGGGGCAGACAGTCACGGCCTATGATCCGCCCGGATTGCTGGAACTCAGCCAGACTTACTACTGGCGAGTGGATTTCGTCACCGCTGATCCTGCTCCTGCCATCACCAAAGGGCCGGTCCTGGAGTTTACGACCGCCGGCTTGACCTACCCGATCAAGAACATCACCGTTACCGCATCCAGCGCGCAAGCCGGCAGTGGCCCGGAGAGGACTGTGGACGGCTCGGGACTGGATAAGAACGGCGGCCACTCGACGGATGTGAAGGCTATGTGGTCGAGCATGATGGTGCCGCCGCACTGGATTCAGTACGAGTTCGACAAGGTCTACACACTGCACGAGATGTGGGTCTGGAACCTCAATACGACGGTCGAGCCCGTCGTCGGCTTCGGAGCCAAGACGGTGAAGATCGAGTACTCCACCGATGGTGCGGCGTGGACTGTCTTGGCTAACGTGCCGGAATTTGCCCGAGCGCCGGGCAAGGCCGGCTATACGGCGAACACCATCGTCAGCTTCGCCGCCGTCCCGGCCAGATTCGTTAAGCTGACCATCGAGACGAACTGGGGCAGCAAGGCCCCGCAAACAGGTCTGAGTGAGGTCCGATTCTTCTGTATCCAAACCGCCGGCGCACCCAAACCGTAGGATCGTGAAGCGGAACGACCTACTTGGCACGCAGGCCAGGGCCGGTGGACAACGGAGCCACCAGCCCTGGCCTTCTCTTTGCCTACGCCATCATCTTGTGTCCCGCACTAAATGCGTTAAGATGGCCGCCGGATCGGTGTCGCGGTCCAGGCTGAGCAAAGGAGCTAGGATGAATCTGAATTTCAACTACTATATGCCGACGCGGATTCTGTTCGGGTGCGGAAAGCTCAAGGAATTGGGCACCACGCCGTTCCTGCCGGGCAAGAAGGCCCTGCTCGTCGTCGGGGCTTCCGGCGCCATGAGAAAACAGGGGTATCTCGACAAGGTCATCGGCCACCTCAAGGATAATGGGGCCGAATCAGTCGTGTATGACAAGATTCAGCCCAATCCGCTCGTCGAGCATGTCGAGGAGGGAGCCCAGATCGCCCGGAAGAACAAATGTGACTTCATCGTCGGCCTGGGCGGCGGCAGCACGATCGACTCAGCCAAGAGCATCGCCGTGATGGCAGTCAATCCCGGCCGGTACTGGGACTATCTGGCCGGCGGCAGCGGCGGTGGCAAGATGCCCGCCCAAGGCGCTTTGCCGATCGTCGCCATTCCCACCACCGCCGGCACCGGCACGGAAGCCGATCCCTGGACCGTCATCAGCAAACTCGACACACAGGAGAAGATCGGCTGGGGCAACCGGTACACGTTTCCGACACTCTCTATCGTCGATCCCGAGTTGATGGTCAGCGTCCCGCCGAACCAGACGGCCTACACCGGCATGGATGCGTTCTTCCACTCGGTCGAGACCTACCTGGCCACGGTGAACCAGCCCACCAGCGACCACCTGGCCCTGGAGGCAGTCGGCCTGATCACGCAGTGCCTGCCTCTCGCTGTCAAGGACGGCAGCAACCTGGAGGCCCGTACGAAGCTCGCTTGGGCCAGTACGGAGGCCGGCATCTGCGAATCCCTCTCCTGCTGCATCTCACACCACTCGATGGAGCACGCCGTCAGTGCGTGCTTCCCTCAGGTCCCGCACGGGGCAGGTTTGACGATGCTCTCTGTCGCCTATTTCAGCTACCTGGCCGAGCGCAATCCCCAGCGTTTCCCCGACCTCGCGCGAGCCATGGGGCAGCGCACCGAAGGCCTGTCCGAGAAGGATCAAGCCCTGGCCTTCATCGTGGGTCTCAAGAAGCTCATCAAGAATGTCGGCCTCGATCAGCACAGGCTCAGTGGCTTCGGCGTCCAGCGGACCGACCTGTGCAAACTCGCCGAGAATGCCTTCCACACGATGGGCAAGCTCTTCGCGATCACGCCGGTGAAGCTGACTCTCGACGACGCCGCGGCGATCTACGAGAGGGCCTACGCGTAGAGCCGTCTCGCTGGAAGAATGGAATACCGGAATGTTGGGTTGAAGGACACAAAAAGGATTCTGGCGTAGACATCGTCGCACACCCAAGAATTCCCTTCGCATTTCCAAAGTCAACGGCCATGATAGCAGTGAGTCCGGGGCCAGACAATGGGAAAGTGCCTTCGGAAAGACAGGTATGAGACACTGCAAATGACAGAAAGGGTGTGCGAGCACCGAGGCCCGCGCGCCTGGGCACGGGCCTCGGATTCACGTCTCCTGGTGAGGGTCCCACCTGTGCCTCAGGGACCGCGATCTGGATTTACGATCTTCTTATCGCCGGTCGTCGCCAGGCGACAAATCGTAAATCGTCAATCTGAAATCTTCAATGGTCAGGGTTTGGTCAGCCGGATGTCGTCGATGAAGAGGCGGCCGCTGCCGTCCGCCATCGGATTCTTGCGGTCGCCGACGCCGAGGTACAGCATCTTGATCTTCGCCAAGTTGACCCCGGTGAAGCTGCTGAGTGGGATCTTCCATTCGATCCACGCCGCAGCGTTCACGGCCGCCGGATCGGGGTTCGTGACCACAGCGACCTTGCCGGCGCTGTCCTGGACCGCCACGTACAAGTCGTCCTGGCTGTTGCCCGGCTGTGCGACACCAATGTCGGCCATCTGCCATTGACCCGAGATGCCGCCGGTGGCGGCGATGCCGGAGAACTCGGCTGTGCAGACGGCTGTGGCATTGTGGCTGGTCACAACGACGCCGACGTAGATATTGGCGGTCATGTTAATCGTCTGTGGGTTCCAGGACATGGCCGTCCAAGTCGTGCCGTCGGTCGAGTAATACCCTTTGTAGTCATTGCCCGTCCGCTCGATCTTGGCCCAGATGGGAGCCCTGAGGGCGCCCTGGGCCGTGGTGGACACCGCCGAGTCACTGGTGGCCGCCAGGTCAGTCATCGCGCGGGCTTGGAAGTGAACGCCATTGCCCGGACTGGCATAGACGGCGGCAAATCTCGAGCCGCCGGCCAAACTCTCGCGGATCATGACGCCGGCCTTGGCCCACGGATCTGTATTGTCGAGGCTCTCGATCTTGGCGACGATCGTGCCGTTGCCACTGAGGCGTTTCCAGGCATAGCGGCCCTGGTCGGCCGTATTCCAGATATCTGTGCCCGAGGCGCTCATCGTGAGCGCGCCGGGGGCCGTCTCCAGGAAGCTGACCGGGTAGCCGCGGACATAGAGCACCAGGTCGGTCACGTCGTTGGCCGTCCAGTTCTGCACAGGGGCGAATTCCACCTCGGCCTCGCTGTAGAACGGCGCCAAGGTGTTGTTGAAATCGAGCGGCATCGACTGGCGACCGCCGTGGACGATCTTCTGCTCCGCGAACGGGGCGGTGGTGTAGCCGACCTGGGAGCCGGTGCCGTTGGTCCAGCCGTCGATCCAGGCCTCGTAAATGCGACTGCCTTCGTTGTCCGTGTAACCTTCAAAGTCCTCCACGATCAGGTAGTCGGCGAGCAGGAAGCTCCACACAAAGCCCCGGCTGACGCTGCCGTCGCCGTTGACCTCATCAATGCGCCAGAAGTACTGGAGGCCCAGGTCGAGCGCTGGGCTGGGAGTGAAGCTCGTGCCGCTTTGCCGGCCGCGATAGACGCCCGTCGTGTCCGAGGGCGTCGCCGCCCCTACAGCGGCTTGATCGGTGCCCAGGTACACCTCATGCTCCGTCGCCTGATCGCCGGCCTGCCACGTCAAAGGCGAGACCTTCACGGCGTCGGTCGTACCGCCATTGGCGGGGCTCGGACTCCATGCCAGCCGCGGGTCGCCACGCATCGTGGTCTGGATCTCTTCCTGCGTCAGGGCCTTGCTATAGATGCGGACCTCGTCGATCAGACCATCCCAGGAGGAGGCACCGGTATCTTTGCCGCCCTTGCCGATAATCACGGTGGAGCAGTTCGCCAGCGGCCCCACCGCGGCGTTGCTGTTGGCGGTGGGTCCGTCGAGCTTGCCGTTGAGGTAGAATTTCAGGGCCTGCCCGCTACTCCAGACCATGGTCAGATGTTGCCAATCCGTGCTCTGGCCGCCGCTGGAGCTCTCCAGTTGCAGGATCGTGCTGGCGCCGTTGACGGAGACGGTGACGCCCATCTTCATCACGTTGGTGCCGCCGCCGGTGGAGCCGGCCGCATCGTAGCGCATATCCATGTTGTCGGCGCCGCTCGGGGTCTCGAAGACGATGAAGCCCTTGTCGGTGTTCGTCACGTCCGACTTGACCCAGGCCGTGACGGTCAGCGCGGTGAGCCCGTTGAGAAACTTGCCGTCCGCGCACACAACGCTGTCGCCATGGCCCACGAATTGCAGAGCACCGCCAAAGAGCCCCGTGATCCAGGTCGGAGCGGGGTCCGCAAACTGGGCGTGATGGCCGTGGCCGGACCAATCGACCGCCGTGCTGCCGGTGCCCTCGTCCATCTTCCACCAACCGAGCAAGTTCGGATCGGTGATCGCAATGGTCTGCATCGTGCTGAATGTCCACACCGGGCCGGTCTTCTTCGTGCCGTCGGCCACCACCTCATCGACGCGCCAATAATAGGTCATGTCCGGCTGGAGGGCCGACGGTTTCCACGAGGTCAAGTAGAGGGTCCTCTGGAAAGCACCGGCCGCCCCGCTTTCCACCGTGGCTTTGTCCGTACCGAAGTACACATCGTGGCCCAGGGCGTCCTTGCCGGCCTTCCAGTCCAGGATCGTGTTCGGGTCCATCCACTTCGCCCCGTCCACCGGTACTGGATCGAACGCCGTGTCCGAGGCCGACTTGAATGACCATACGTCGCCGGTGTTGACCGTGGTCATGTCCGCCTCGATCTCGTCCACCCGCCAATAGTAGGTGGCGCCGGGGATCAGGCCGGGGGCATAGTAGAACATTGGCAGGGGCGATTTAGGACCCACAAGGTCCTTTTCTCCGAGTTGCGGGCTGGTGCCCAGGTACACGTTGTGGAGAACCGCCGTGCCGCCCGCGGTCCACTGGAACAGAGGCAGGATCACTGCCTGCTCCCCGTCCGCCGGCGAAGGCTTGGTGGCCTTCACACGAGGGGCCACGGCCGCTACGGCGTACATGTTCCGGCCGCCGGGGCCGCCGGTGGAGGAGTCGTTCTGGGTCTTGAGCACGATCTCGCCGGGCGCGACTTGCTTGGCGAAGAGGGAGTAGTAGTTGTTGATGGTCCCATCGGCGCTCTCGTCGATGGCCACATCCAGGCCCGTGTCGGTAAAGCCCAGCGTGCCCACCCAGGTCATGCCGCCCGCTGCGGGGTTGGGAACGGTCGTCTGGCCGCCGGTGTTGGTGCCGACGCGGTTGTCGAGGAGCAAGTACAGGGTCCCCGGCTTGCCGATCGTGACCACCAACTCATAATTGGGGTTGTCCTTGTCATCGTTGGCCACCTCCACATACTGGGCGCCGAGCAAGGCTTCCGGGATGTTCAGGTACACGTGCGTCCGGTCCACCATGGCCGGCGACTTTTCGGCCAAGGGCGCCGGGGCCAGGATTACCGCGGTGTCGCCGCTGTCGGCGTCCGGATTGCGACGCTCGACTTTCGTAATGACCTGGGCGTTCACCGGAACCGTGGCCGCCACAAGTACCAGGGCCGCCAACAGAACCGTCCATCGTCTACCACTCATGACAATACTCCAGTACTCATGGAAGCAGAATCTTCCGTCGTGTCAATGCGGCAGGCGCACCTGCCCTGCCGGTCCTCAATCAGATGCTTATTTCGTCCCTGTACGTCGCCGGGCATTAAAACCCGCACCCGCGTACGGCACATGGTCCGACCATGGACCCAAGCATAACCTCCGGCCCATTCAGGGCCAACGTGCGGGATGCGCCGATACGGTAGACGATGCCCCTCTCCGCACCACCGGTGATAGAGTGCATGTTCTCGGACTCGAGGTCACCTCCTCCTTTTCCCGATGTGCCATGCGATCTCATGCGGCGCGCGTACGCGGAGACCGGGCCGCGTGCGAGCAGCGAATGGACCCGTCCATCAGACCTTCATGCTCCTCCATACCCCCAACCCAGCAGAGACCGCCCCGTCTAGCAATGAGACCCCGAAGGTACAGACCAAGGTCAGCATAGCATCCTGCGGAACCTGCGTCAAGAGTAGTCTCGACCGCTGAACAGGGCGAACGCAGAGTTGTTCGACAGAACCGCCTCGTCTCAGCGCGCGGCCGGTTGAGGGATTCGGTAACCGTCCGGGTCCTTGCCGCGCACGCGCCGCCACCAGACTTGGAAGGTGGGGATGTTGGTGGTAATGATGAAAAGCTTGCGCAAGAGTTCGGGCCGAGGAGATTCCAGCGGCCGCACGCCGTGCCAGGAATGCTCGGTCCGCTGGAAGAGCAGACTCGCGTTGCCGCGTGGGTCCAGGGATTGGGCCACCTTCAACTCGTCAAAGCTCGGTCCCGAATGGGCTTTGAGTCGTCGCTCATCGTCGAGAATAAGGATACGACCACCCCAATTTGCCTCCCAGTCCTGCTCGGTGTTGAAATAGAAGATGTGGGTGGCCAGCTTGCGCCGGGCGTCGCAGTGCGGCGAGACCCCGCACCCTTGCCAGGCATAGTACCACTCCATGCTCAGGATGAGCCGCTTGCCGGCCGGGACATCCAGCATCCGGCGCAGAAAGGCCTCGTAGTAAGACCCCTTGAGCTCGGCAATGAAGTCCTTCCAGGGGTCCGACAACATCATGCCCGGCAGGTAGTGAAGGATCGCTCGATCGTGATACCCTTGGCCGTGACCACGCTTGACCCCGACCATGCGTCGAAACTGCGAAATGCCGGGCAACGTCGCCCGGAGTTCCTCGAAACCCTCGGGCGTCAGTGTGTTCTGCATGTTGACCCAGGGGTACGGCTGCTGTTTCTGGAATGCCTCGTCCGACACGCCATCCAGACCAGCGCGATTCAGGTATTGCATGATTCCTCCCCGGTTCTTCCGGAGCCTCACGACCGGACGCTATCCTGCGTGAATCACACGGGAATCGTACCGCTCTGACATCGACCCGACCGCCGACACTCGTCCGGGCCTGCCTTCCCGGGTAAGAGCATAATACGGGTCGGTGACATCTCAATCAGGAATTTGCCTAATCAATGTCTCCGCAGAAGCCGGCGGCGGCGCTGGATGTGGACGTTCGAGCTGCGGTGCGGGGAGAAGGACTCACCCCCTTTCCGCGTGACGCGTCATTCTGCGCCAGGGAGGCTAATGAGTTTGGCCGATCGCTTCCGTTCGGCTGGCCAAGTGGGAATGGGGCCGCGAGATTGACACGCGGTCCCCGAAAATCTCAAGAATCCCTTTAGACTCAAAGAACCCTTCGGCGTTGCAGGGTGTCGACCACGGTGGCCCCGATTGCGACGAGCAGCATCGCGCCAGGAACAGGAAGTCCCCCTCGGCGTCTACAGCCAGGGTGAACGGAACACCATTCCAGGTGTGATCGCCGGGAAACAGTGGATTGTACGTACTGCCGTCCGTGAAGGTCCGTACGTCCGTGTTCAGTTCCGGCAACGTCAGCTCGGTGAAACTGGCGCCGGCCGATCCACACAGGCTTGCCATCAACCCAGCAACTATCACGATCCTTGATCTGTTCCCGCTCATGACTCCACCTCCTTCCGAGACGCCCATTGTCCTGGTTCGCCGCACATCACCCATAGGCAAAATCCCCAATCGGTGGACGCCAAAAGCTGATTTGCGCTGTCCTGCAGGAGGCGTGGACGACAGGTCCCTTACGATTGCCTTTCCTTTGTGGCGAGGCACCGCTGGGCGCACTGGATGCGGATGTCGGCGGTCGGGTGCGTCGAGCGATACTCGTCCCCTGCAAACGCCGCCACGCCTCGGGGCAGCTCAACCGCGCGACAGGCCACGTCCCTCCGGACAGATAGGCGAAGAAGGGGCCACGATTGTCACCTTCATGGCCCCTTGTCTGGCCTGATCGCGTCGGGCTCGACTCACAACGCACGTCGCCTACGAAGCCAACCAACAAGACCAATCCCGATCGTGCCCAAAAGCACGGCGCCTGGAACTGGAATGACATTCACCGGGGCCGTCGTGATCCTGCCCCACACCAGTGTGGCTCTGATCCCGCCCTCGGGCGATTGGAACTGCGAAACGAGGGTTTGAGGACTGGAGCCAAACCCGAGCAGTTCCAACGTATGGAGGGTTCCGCCGATGTCAAAAGTCTCGTTTGGGAAACCGGACGGAAAGTAAATGAAGTCATCATCTCCGGGAGAGCCCCCGGTCGTGTTCGGAGTCTCGTTGACCTGGAAGGTGAACGTGAATAACCCCGATAGACCGGCCGGATCACTGAATGCCAAATCAATGGAAAGGTCCACAGCCGAAGCTGTTGGATCATAAACAGGATTATTGAAGTGGCGTAGTTGTCCGACCTCAAACGCATCGCCGATCCCGAAAGAGGTGGGCGGAGGCGCCACCCCGGTGAAACCCAAGCCGCTTTGCCCGGAGCCCAGGCTTATCCCCCAGCGAACCTGGTCTTCACTGCCGTTACCGTAGGGCACGGGAACGCCGTTGACAAAATTGACCGTCGCACCACCTCCTACAACGTTGCCCCAGGAACCATCAACACTGGAGAGTGTGATCGCGCCGGCTTGGCCAGCAATGGCCATCAGCATTGCCATCGCCAGAATCGCCCTTCGTCTGTTCATTTGTGGACGCTCCTTTCCTTGAGTTCTGTGGGCAGGTCTGCGAGAACGGGTATGGAGCGGTTATAGAGTGGGTGCCTCCATGTCCCTCACCCGCAGGCACAAGACTCGACAGATGACAGTGTTCTTCACGTGTGCGGTGAGGAGCGGAGCGGAGGTGGTCGAGCCCGTCTGCAGAAATTGGACGGAGAACGAGAAGGCAAACGAAAGATTGGACGTCCACAGGGTTTCATGGGGCGGTGTTCCACACGTGAGAGCAATTCGCCTTTGGTGCCGGGACTCGTAGTGCCGGTACACGTGCCTGACACCGCTCCGGCAGCCTGCCTTTGTCTCCCTCCCCGTGTGCAGCCCGCTTCCATTCCTCTCTCTCCCTTCTGTAAAAGCAGGATATTCGACGTCGAGTAAAGTTGAATATAAAGGTCCAGTTCATCCTGATAATGGAAAGGGGTGGTCCCCGGCACACCCGACCGCCGGGTCGCGTCGCTTCCCTGGTTTACGGTTCCGCCAGGTGCAATATCGCGGAACCCAGCATCTCACTCCGCGCTCTCTCGACGCCCTCGCTCCCAGGCGCGATGAAAAGATGCTCGTCCGCAACGTTCCTGTCGTAGTCCTCGCGCCGCCCCAGAGAGCCTGCTCCGGTCCCGCCGACAGCATTTCGATCTCACGTCTCTTCTATATGGTACTCGCAACTCCCCTTCGCACTCTGTGGATGGTATCCTTAATTGTGCAGCTTCGCGTCTGGCCGTCGATAGGCAAAACCCGCGAGTTTCGGGTTCCGAAAACTCAGCGACGAACGAACCTATTGATCTTTGAATAGTTAAAGTAAATCGCCGTGACGGGTCGATATCCTCATGCATGAGAACCCCAGGAAGACCCGAAGAGCTCGAATGTCAACGGCTTCAGGCCCTCGCGTTGCTGGAGACCGGTCTCCGTCCCAGCGAGGTGGCCCGGAGACTCGGCGTCTCGCCGGCGGCGGTGTCCCGGTGGAGGAAGATTTCTCACCAGGCGGGGCGGGAAGGCTTGAAGGCCAAGCCCCATCCTGGTCCCCGGCCCAAGCTGACGGCCGGGCAACGCCGGAAGCTGGAACGATTGCTGTTGCAGGGCCCTCTCGCCCACGGCTATCTGACCGACTTGTGGACGTTGAAGCGGATCGCCGCCGTGATCGAGAAGCATTTCGGTGTTCGCTACGGCCCTTCCGGGGTCTGGCACGTGCTGCGTGGCATCGGCTGGAGCTGTCAGAAACCCGAAGGGCTGGCGCGCGAACGCGACGAAGAAGCCATCGCCCGGTGGCGTCAACAAGACTGGCCGCGGATAAAAAAAAGCTCGACGAAGCGGCCGGAGCCTCGTTTTTCTCGATGAAACCGGCTTTATGCTCCAGCCGGTGGTCCGCCGGACCTGGGGTCCCCAGGGGGACACGCCCCTCCAGTACCGTTGGGAACGCCACGACCGCCTCTCCGGAATTTCGGCGGTCACGATCTCGGCGCAGCGACAGCATTTGGCCCTGTGCTTTAGGCTCCAGGAGCACAACTTCTGTACCCCCGAGGTCGAGAGCTTTGTGGCGGAACTCCTCGAACATCTTCCCCACAGGATCATCTTGGTCCTGGATCGTTGGTCTGTTCATCTCTCCGCCGCGGAGCACCTGCGACAGCGATTCCCTCGGCGGATCCAAATCGAATGGCTGCCCTCGCATGCCCCGGAACTCAATCCCGATGAACAGGTCTGGACTCGGACGAAGTACATGGACTTGGCCAATTTCTGCCCGGAGAATCTCACCGACCTCACACAAGCAGTGCGACATTCGCTGGAGCACACGAAAAGCCATCCGTCTCTCCTGCGTTCGTTCTTCAAGCATGCTGGGCTTAAACTGTGACATCACGTCACTTTTACTTTATCTATTCAAAGATCAATAAGACCGGCGCGGCCAGCCCGTCCAGCGCAACAACTCTCCGTCGGCATCCGTCACACAACCCATGGATTCGTTTTGCCACGAAGTCTTGCACCCAGGTAAAGGACCCTCGGAATGTAGCTATAGGTGCACTTGGGCGAGGAACCGGCGCAGGCACTGGATGCGAAGCTCGGAGGTGGGGTGTGTGGAGAAGTACTCGCCGAGGCGCGCCGGCTCGGCCGATCGCTTCAACTCGGCCAGGCGTGAGAGGAGTCGTACCGCACCTTCAGGCTCAAAGCCCGCGGCCAGGAGCAGGCGGACTCCAAGCCGGTCCGCTTCCAGTTCCTGGTCGCGCGAGTAGGCGGTTTGGAGGAAGGGTATGCCTACGGTTCTGAGCCAACTGCCCAGGGCGCCCCGGATCGGAGCCGCCCGGGAAGCGACATTGACTGCCGTGTGGGCGACGATCCGCTCGATGGCATGGCCCCGCACGACGTGTCCCATCTCGTGCGCGAGGATGAACGCCACCTCGTTCGGGTCCCAGCGGCACAACTCCAGGATTGACCGGCTGACAAAGATAAAGCCCCCGGGCAGCGCGAAGGCGTTTGGCTCGCCGGTCGCGAAGGCTCCGAAGGAGAAAGATCGTAGCTTATTCGCGACACAGGCCGCGAGTCGCCCCCCAACGTCATCCAGGACTTGCCGGGTCCGCGGGTCGGTGTCGAGCGAGAGTTGTTCGCGAGCCTCTTGGGCCAGATCCAGGCCCACGGCGTATTCCAGGTGGATCGCCTCGGTCTCCGTACCCGCGAACGAGGCCCACATCCACTTGGCCTTTCGCAGCTTCGGCCCCACCCTCCGGCCCAGATTATAGAACAAGCCGTCCAGCATGTGACTCATTTATGCTCTGCTATCGACAATTTAGGATTTTGGCGTGCGGCCACACTCGCCAAGTGATGAATCCAAGGTCCACAAGACGAGCCTGAACTAGGCAGCCTCGTGCTTGCCTGCCTGAATCGTAAATCGTAAATCGCAAATCGTCAATCCCTCCAGGCACACTTGACAGACGCCACACCGTCTGATAATATTATTACTGTAACAGTCTGTTTCTGCAAGTGTTAGACGTAGTACGTATCTCGAATCTCGTATCTCGTGCGAGATACGGCGGATGGGTGTGAGATACAGGTGGGACCGCAAACGCGATATACCGCGTTGGGGAGCCCGGATTGGAGTTCACAGGCGTATGAGTCCCGAGCAACCGTTGGACGCCCACGAGACGCTTGGAAAAGAGCCCCAACTCCACAAGTATTTCAAAGCTGCGATCAAGACCCATGCCAACGATCTGCACCTGAAAGTGGGTCAGCCGCCCAAGCTGCGGTTGCAGGGCGAGATCAAGAACACGACGGGTGAAATCCTCACCGCCGAGCGGATGGAGGAACTCGTCTTCGAGATCATGAGCCCGGCCCAGAAGGAAGCGTTTCTCAAACATGGGACCTTGGACTTCGCCCATGAGGTGGGCCGGGAGCACCGGTTCCGGATCAATGTCTTTCGCCAACGGGGCCTGATCAGTCTGGCGGCCCGGCACGTCAGTGCCCACGTGCCGTCGTTCGAGACCCTGCACCTGCCCTCCACCTTTGAAACCATCGCGCAATCCCGGCAGGGACTGGTGCTGGTCGTAGGCCCGACCGGCTGCGGCAAGACGACGACGATCGCCTCGATGATCGACTATATCGCACGCACCCGCTCGTGCCATATCGTGACCATCGAAGACCCCATCGAGTACCTGTACAGCGACAGCAAGGCCATCGTTTCGCAACGGGAGATTGGCATCGATGTGGCCGATTACAGCGAGGCCCTGGTCTATCTGATGCGGCAGGACCCGGATGTGGTCTTTGTGGGGGAGATGCGGGATTCCGGGACCGTGACGGCCGGAATGCGGGCCGCTGAGACCGGCCATCTGGTGCTCGGAACCCTGCACTCGGCCAATGCCTCGCAGGCCGTCCACCGGTTGCTGGACTTGTTCCCGGTGAATGAGCGGGAGCTGGTCCGGCAAGCCCTGGCGATTTCCGTCCGCGCCGTGATCAGCCAAGTCCTGCTCCCGTCGATCCGGGAGGAGGTGGATCGCATCCCGGCGGTGGAAATCATGTTGGCGAATCCCGCGGTACGCAAGCTCATCGCGGAAGGACGCGAGGCGGACCTGCCCAGCGTGATCCGGGGCGCCCAGCGCGAGGGCATGCAGGACCTGACGGATCACCTGTGCAAGCTGGTACAGGACGCGTGGATCGACCCGAAGGACGCCTATAAATACGCACCGAATACGGACGAGCTGAAGATGGCCCTAAAGGGCATTCGGGCGACCGCCGAAGGGATTCTATAGTAAGATTGGAGCGTCGGAAAACAGGGTTGGAATGAAGGAATAGTGGAAGGATGGAATGACGGGAACGGCAAGCGCGCTCCCCAGGATTCCTATGTTCCAGCGTTCCAGGATTCCATTCTTCTTTGGAGCATTGAATGACACAGTCGCTGCTGATGGCTGTCGAGTACGGCGGCTATGTTTCCATCGTTAAGCTGGTCGTTTTTCTGGGCCTGTTCCTTCTGTGGCCCCTGTTTGTCGGTTGGGCCCATAAGGATGCCAAAGCCGTGGGGACGAACGTCCCGCTCTGGATCGGCATTACGCTCGGCGCGGGTGCGGTGGGCATCCTGCTCTGGTGCCTGGTCGGCGTCTTCATCGTCGGACTACTGGCTTATGTCCTGGCGGTCGGCGGGGTCGCGCTGGCGTACGTGAGGCACCGCAACACCCGGGTGCTGGACTTCGACCGACTCTTGACGATCGATCATATCAAGAGTCTCGTCAGCAAGTCAGAGAAGTTCGCGGCGATGGAGGAGTTCATGTTCATCACCGCCCGCAATAATGAGGTCCCGCGGCCAGAGCCCCGCACGCCGACGTTCTTCGGCTACCGGACGGCCTACGATGTCGTCACCGATGCGGCGTGGCGCCGGGCCAGCACGGTCACCTTCACACCGAAAGGGGAGACCTACGAGGTGACCTACAGCATCGATGGCGCGGCCACGCGCCAGCCGGCCATGCCACGGGACCAGATGGAATACCTTCTCCACTTCCTCAAGGAGGTGGCCGGTCTCGACTCCAAGGAGAAGCGCAAGCCGCAGAAAGGCAAGTTCCGCGCCCGCCAGAATAAGGAGAATACGGATTGGGAAGTCGCGACGGCGGGCTCGACGGCCGGCGAGCAAGTTCGGCTCACACGCATCACGAAGGAGAGCGCCCTGAAGTTGTCCGATCTCGGCTTGGCGCCGGACCAGTGCGAGCAGATGGAACGGTTCCGACAGGTCGAGCAGGGACTGTTCCTCGTCACGGGGCCCAAGAAGAGTGGTGCCACCACCACGATGTACGCCCTGGTGCGCAATCACGATGCGTTTCTCAATAGTATCAACACGATCGAGAAGCAGCCGACGTCGCCGCTCCTGAACGTCACCCAGACGGTCTACACCTTGACCGACACGGGGACGACCACCTACGCCAAGAGGCTGCAAACCATCGTTCGCATGGGGCCTAATGTCGTCGGGATCGGTGAGTGTGAGGATGCCGAGACGGCCAAGGTCGCCAGCGCGGCCGCCAAGGACGGCAAGATCGTGTACGTCGTCATGGAAGCGGAGAGCGTCCTTCAGGCCCTCGCCAAATGGCTCAAGATGGTGGAGGATCGCAAGCTGGTGGCGGAGACGCTCCTGGGGATCAGCAATCAGCGGCTGTTCCGCAGACTCTGCGCGACGTGCAAACAGGGGTATGCCCCGAACAAGGAGTTGCTGAAGAAGTTCAACCTGCCGGCGGACAAGGCCAAGGTCCTGTACCGGCCCGGCAAGGAGGTTTTCGACAAACGCGGCAAGCCCTCGACCTGCGACACCTGCCAGGGGACCGGCTTCGTCGGACGGACGGGCGTCTTCGAGACCATCTTCCTCGACGACGAGTTGCGAAAAGCCGTCCGGACGGTCAAGCAACTGCCCGAGCTCAGCATGCAGTTCCGCCGGGCCAAGATGCTGTACTTGCAGGAGCAGGCGCTCCGCAAGGCAATCGCCGGCACCACGGCGATCAACGAAGTGCTCCGAGTCCTGGCCTCGGCCAAGAAACAAGGCACGCCGGCGTCACAGTGACAATACGAATTGAACTTCTGCAGATTGGAGATAACGGAGAACAGAGAATGATTAGCTTAGTGATGCTCGCGATCATGGCGGGATGCGCCGTCGGCCTCTACCTCAAGGGGACCCTCGCGCAAGGGGTGATCATGATCTTCAACGCCCTGATGGCCGGCTTGGTTGCCTTCGGCTTTTTCGAGATCGCCGCCCAATATTTGATCAAATATTCGCCCGGCATGGCGCCGTGGGCACCGATGGCGTGTTTTCTCCTGCTGCTGGTGCTGGTGTTTGCGCTGCTCCAGGTGGTCGAGATGCAGATCAGCAAAGAGAAGATCGACCTCGGCCTGATGCCGGAGCGCATCGGACGGCCGCTCGCGGGCGTCGTCCTCGGGTATCTCGCCACGGGCTATCTGCTCGTCGCGGCGGCGATGGCCCCCCTGCCGAGCCAGTATCCTTATCCGCGTTTCGACCAGCGCAACCCCAACCCTTCCAGCCCCAAAAAGACGATGCTGAGCCCCGACGGCTTCGTCACCGGCCTGTTCTCCGCCGCCAGCAAGGGCAGCTTCCGTCCCTTGCGCGCGCCCAGGAGCTTCGCCATGTTGCACGCAGGATATCTGGATCAACTATATCTCAATCGTCACAAGCACAAGGATGTGCCGCTGATGACCGCCACCCCCGCGATCGACGTGCCACGCAAAGGCGGAGTCTGGGCCGCTCCGGAGAGTCTGCGGGACGCCGACGGCAAGGCGCCGTCGGGACCGGCCGGGACGAGTCTGATGCTCGTGCGCATTCAGATCAAGCGGGCCTCCTTCAAAGACGCCTCGAAGTTCACCCTCTCCCAACTGCGTCTCGTCTGCGGTCCCAAGGGGGGTACCGCCAGCCCGCTGGCGGGCCAGGGCCAGCCCGTGTACCCCCTCGGGTACATCGGCTCCGGCGGTCACCTGGAGCGCAAGTCCTTGGATGAGATCATCGACATTTCCAAGGTCGAGGGCGACCCCGTCACGATGGATCTCGGGTTCCCTGTCCCGGCCAATTTGACGCCCGTGCTCCTGGAATTCAAACGCAACAACGTGGTGCAGGTCCCCGCGCCCGCGTCGGCCGAAGATGCGCCGCAACCGATCGTGTTCGGCGCCCCCGCGCCACCGCCCGCGCCGGCCGCCCCACAGCCGGGGCCGCCTGACGGGACCGCGCAGGCGGCCCCCCAGCAGCAAACGCCGCCTGGCCCCGCCCCCTCCTCGGCGACAAAGGGCAAGAACCGCGGCAAGAGAAAAGGGCTCAGCGATATCAGCAGCAGCGTGGTGGGCGGCCCACAAGGAGTTCCGGAGAATTGACGTGAAGTATATCCGGTTGGTGTGCCCTCCCCCGGAGATCGGTCACCGGCCCCAGGGGCCGGTGCGAGAACAGGCAAGCCGTCCAGAGGTCAGTCCGCGATCGTCAACTCCTCTTCGACGTCCACCTCCATCAGATGGTCCAGGTACGCCCGCAGTTCCTCGTCGGAGAACGAGGCGAGGAATTCCGGCGTGGCGCTCTTGTTGATCTCACGGATACCTTCGATCAGCTCTTTCTTGTCCATACGCAGACGTCCCCAAGACCACAGATTGTTGCGTTCGAAACGACGTGACGCATATCGGCACCGATCTGGGGTTTCCTTTAGCGGCCCTCTTCGTGACATTTCGCAACGCCCCATAACTGGACACACTACATACAATACGTCGCCTGGAGAAAGCTACTACCGGTAGTCTCGTCCGTCCGAAGCTTCCGCCGGCAGATGTCACTGTCCAATAAAACGGGGTGGACAAGTTATGGCACACAGTGAAGGAAAAACGCGAGAAATCCGGCCCGCGCGAGCCTCGCCAGGAATTATACGCGGGCTAATACCCTCTCTTCTCATCTTTGACGTGCCGAGAGCCCAGATGGCGGAGCCACCTTCTGGCCGTGCCACCCGGGCAGATGCTTAGGCTACGGGAGAGGCTCTACCCCGATGGAGGCGACGTAGATCTCGCCCGTGTAGCGGGTGGCCTCGGGGGAGGCGAGGAAACCCTTTTTCATCGCGACGAAGGTCACCGTACAGGCGGCACGGATGGCGGCCCCGAGCGGCGCGCCGCTGTCACAGTCGAGGCCGGAGGGAATATCCACGGCCAAGATCGGACGGCCCAGATGATTGATCGCCTCGATCAGGGCCTGGAATTCCCCTTTCAGTTCGCCACGCAATCCCGTGCCGAACAGCGCATCAACGATGATATCCGCATCCTGGCCAAAAGCATTGACGTAGATGGGGAGATCATTCGCCCCGGGGTCCAAGGGCTCAGCCGCGTGGCCCAGCCGCTCCAGGATGTCGAGGTTGATCCGGGCATCGCCGCGTACCTTATCCCGCGCGCCGCACAGCACGATTCGCACGCGAAAACCGGCATTGAGCAGGTGCCGCGCGATCACGTAGCCGTCGCCGCCGTTGTTGCCCGTTCCACAGAAGACGCAAACCTTCGGATGTTCCACGCCCACGAACTTCTGTTTCACCAACTCGGCGCAACTGCGGCCGGCGTTCTCCATCAGCACCACACCCGGCACGCCGATCTCCTCGATCGCCCACGCGTCCACCCGGCGAACTTCCTCTCGGCTCATGATCCGGAATTTCTTCTCCTGCGTGTACTTCTCCATGTCCTGTCTTATACCCGCCCCGGCGTGTCAGGGTCAAGCTCGGCAATTCCCTCACCGCCCTAAGCCGAAAATTCGAAGCACGAATCTCGAAATCCGAAACAAATCCAAAACTCAAAGCTCGAAGGACCAAAACGCTGTCGCCTACCGCGGCCTCGTTTCGAATTTCGGATTTGGATCTCGTCGTCTGGTTGGGCGGGAGGTGGTAAATTGACGGGCGTCGTCGGGCTTGCTACAATGCGTGGCGTTGCATGACGATGCAGGTGGCGTCCCTTCCCGACGACGTTTCCACACGTCAGGGGATGATACTCCCTGTGAGAGGCCATTGGATAGTGCTTGGGTTTTGCCGCGATGCGAATACTGTTGACGAATGATGATGGGATCTTTGCCCCGGGTCTGGCGGCCCTCTACAAGCGGCTGGTCGAGATCGGCGCGGTGATGGTGGTAGCGCCTACGGAGAGCTGGTCCGGCGCGAGCCACAGCATCACGTTCCACGAGCCGCTAGCCTGCACGAAGGTGGAAATCGGCGGCCTGTTCACCGGCTTCGGCGTGCAGGGCTCGCCCGCCGACTGCGTGAAGCTGGCCTGCCTGCAACTGCACGAGGGGCCGATCGATCTGGTCGTATCGGGGATCAACTACGGGGCCAACATCGGCATCAACGTCTACTACTCAGGCACGGTAGCGGCTGCCATGGAAGCGGCCTTTCTGCAGATTCCTTCGGCCGCCATCAGCGTGGCCGCCGAGGACCGGACGGACTTCGACCAGGCGGCTGAGCACGGCCTGGCCGTGCTCCAGAAACTCATGCCTTTGCAGGCTGGCGATGTGATGAACATCAACATCCCGCTTCTCTCTCGCGGCCGGCCCAAGGGGGTCCGCATCGTCCCGCAGGCCACTTCCGGCTTCTACGAATACTACATCCCGCACGTCAACGGCCGCAGCGAGACGGTTTTTCAGCTCGCGGGGGGTACACATCGCGAGGAGAAGGTCCCCGCCGATACCATGGCGCTCGCGGACGGCTTCATCACCGTGACGCCCCTGCGGCCCGACATGACCGATCACGAGAAGACCGCCGCGTTGCGCGCCCGCTTCAACAGCGAATGGTCCTAAGGAGCAAGGAAACCCTATGACGGACGAGAAAGTCAGCCAAATCTGCATCGTCACCGTGACCGGCGCCGACCGGGTCGGCATTGTCGCACGCCTGGCGACGGTGATGGCCAAGGCCAACATCAACATTGTGGATATCAATCAGAAGATTATGGAAGACTACTTCGTCATGACGATGGCGGTCGATATCGGCCGGGCCGCCGTCGACATGGGCCAGATCCGCAAGCGGCTGGACCAGGTCGGCAAACAAATGGCCCTCAAGATCACGATCCAGGACCAGAACATCTTCAAGGCCATGCACAGAGTGTAGGAAGTGTGAGGTTTGAAGTGCAAAGTTTGAAGGGGCCCCCAAACGCGGAATCATGCGTTTGGGAACCCAAGTCAGAGGCTTCGCACTTCGCGGCGCCGGCTCTTACTTCAAACATCGAACTTCAAACTTGAAACTCCCTGTGTTGGGTGTGGAAACCAGAGGTATAGATTATGCCGATCTCCCCCGAGGAAGTCTTCGAAACCGTCAAGATGACACTGAACGATCATTTCGATATCCGCACCGTCACTCTGGGCATTAACCTCAAGGACTGCGTCGACCGCGATCTCGACTGGCTCACGCGGCGGGCCGAGGCCCGGATTGTCGAAAAGGGCCAACTGCTGAATCACTGCGCGGATGTGCTCGAACAGAAGTATGGCATTCCGATCACGAATCGGCGGATCGCCGTCACGCCGGTCGCGCTGCTCCTGGAACCCCTGCCGCGCAAGACGATCACCGCCGTCAAATTCGCCAAGGCGCTCGACGCCGCCGCACGGAGAGCGGAGATCAACTTCCTGGGTGGCTTCGGCGCGATGGTCCAAAAGGGGATGACCGCCGCCGATGAAAACCTCATCGACTCTATTCCCGAGGCCCTCTCCGAGACGGAGCGGGTCTGTGGCTTTCTGAACCTCGCCTCGACCGCCGCCGGCATCAATATGAACGCCGTGATCAAGGTGGGCCACATCATCCAGGACCTCGCCCACAAATCCGACCGGGGCATCGGCTGCGCCAAGTTGGCCGTCTTCGCGAATGTACCCGAGGACAATCCCTTCATGGCCGGAGCCCATCACGGCATCGGCGAGCCGGATTTCTCCCTCAATATCGGTATCTCCGGTCCCGGCGTCGTGCACAATGTCGTCGCCCAGAACCCCGATTGCGACCTGACGCAGCTTTCCGAGGTCATCAAGCGGACCGTGTTCAAGATCACGCGGGCGGGCGAGCTGATTGGCCGCGAGCTGGCCGGCCTGATGAAGATCGACTTCGGCATCGTGGACATCTCCCTGGCCCCCACGACCCTCGCCGGTGACTCCGTCGCCGAGATTGTCGAGGCGATGGGTGTCGGCCGGATCGGCGTCCCCGGCTCGACGGCCGCCCTGGCGCTGCTGATCGACGCGGTCAAAAAAGGCGGGGCGATGGCCTCCGGCAATGTCGGGGGCCTGTCGGGCACCTTTATCCCGGTCAGCGAGGATGCCGGCATGATCCGGGCTGTCCGGTCGGGCACGCTGAGCTTGGATAAGCTTGAGGCCCTCACCAGCGTCTGCTCCGTGGGACTGGATATGTTCGCCGTGCCGGGCGATACCCCGCCCGAGGTCATCTCCTCGATCATTGCCGACGAGCTATCGATCGGGGTTGTGAACAACAAAACCACCGGCGTTCGGATCATTCCGGTCCCCGGCGCCAAGCCCGGCGGGATCGTCCATCTCGGCGGCCTGCTCGGCTCGGCCCCCGTCATGAAGGTCTCGACGAAGTTCTCCTCCGCCAAGTTCCTCCAGCGCCGCGGCCGTTTCCCCTCCCCGATCCTGGCCCTGCGAAACTGACGACCTGCTGCCGGCGAGGGAAAAAGGGCCGCGTACCTTCCGTTCCCCCGTTGGGAGTACCGCCTTCAGGCGGGAAAGACCAGTTTGATCCGCGTAAACGCGGGACTCCAAACCGTCTCACCACGGAGACACGGAGACCAGGGAGAAAACCATCAATCATCAATCATCAATCCAGAGGCCCCTGGCCGCTCCTCTTCTCAATCATCAATCATAAATCAAGAATCATCAATCCAAAGCTTTCCCCTTGCTCTGGCCGATAATAGGGGGTAGGATTCAGCCGCATCCAAGGGTAGTCACAGGGTTGGGAAGCCGCATCATGGCGGAGAAATTGCCGGTCACCATTGACAGCAGAGGGGGGCACGGCCGTAACGCGCGCTCATGGGCTGACTCGGCAGCGGTGCACGCAGAGGTAGACCACACGAAGGGATGGAGACAGGCCCGTGCCACGGATTTTTGACAATATCCAGGAGAAGCTTCTGCCGGCCCTCACGGAAACGATGACACTGTGTGACCGGGCCGATTTCTGCGTCGGCTATTTCAATCTGCGCGGCTGGAAGGCGTTGGATTCCTACGTCGAGCGTTGGTCTGGCGGTGACGGCCACTGTTGTCGCCTGCTCGTCGGTATGCACCGGTTGCCCCAAGAGGAGGTTCACGCTCTGCTCGGCTTGATGAAGAGCGACGAACAGATCGACCAAAGCACGGCAGTACGCCTCAAGAAGGAACTTGTGCAGCAGTTCAAAGACCAGTTGACCGTCGGCGCACCAACCAACGATGACGAGGCCGGTCTTCGGCGTCTGGCCGCTCAGATAAGGGCGAAGAAGGTGGTAGTCAAGCTGTATCTGCGACACCCACTGCACGCGAAGCTCTATCTGCTCTTCCGGCCGGACCCCATCAACCCGACCGTCGGCTATTTGGGAAGCAGCAATTTGACCTTTGCCGGTCTCTCTCAGCAAGGCGAGTTGAACATCGACGTACTTGACCACGATGCCTGTATGAAGCTGGCGAAGTGGTTCGAGGATCGCTGGGGCGACCGCTGGTGCCTCGACATATCCGCCGATCTTGTCAAAGTCATCGAGGAGAGTTGGGCGAGAGAAGAACTGATCCCGCCGTATCACATCTACATCAAGATGGCCTACCATCTCTCACGTGAAGCACGCGAAGGGATATCGGAGTTTCAACTTCCGCCTGAACTGAAGAACAGGCTCTTTGGCTTCCAAGCGGCGGCGGTGAAGATCGCAGCGCATCACCTGAACAAGCGAAATGGCGCGTTGATTGGAGACGTGGTTGGCATCGGAAAGACGCTCATGGCAACAGCCGTGGCGCGCATCTTCGAGGATGTCCACCTCCTTGAAACCCTCATCATCTGCCCCAAGAACCTCCTGCCCATGTGGAACTACTACCGGGAACACTACCACTTGCGGGGCAAGGTGTTGTCGTTGAGCCGTGTCAGCCGTGAACTGCCCCATCTGCCCCGGTATCGTGTCGTAATCATCGACGAGAGCCACAACCTACGCAACCGTGATGCAAGGCGCTACAGTGCCATCCGCGACTATATCAGGAAGAACGAAAGCAAGTGTCTCTTGCTCTCTGCTACTCCCTACAACAAGACTTATCTTGATCTGTCCAACCAGCTCCGGCTGTTCTTGCCGGACGACCAGGAACTGACCATCCGGCCGGAAAGGCTCCTGAACGACATGGGAGAGACGGACTTCATTCGCGATCATCAGTGCTCGCCCCGGTCGCTCTCGGCATTCGAGAAGAGCCCCTATGCTGACGACTGGCGTGAACTGATGCGGCTGTACCTCGTCCGGCGGACACGGGGGTTCATCATCGAGAACTATGCCCTGCACGACTGTCCATGCGGCGGACGGGCAGAGGGAAGGGCAAAGCCCTGCGCCAAGTGCGGCAAGCCTATACCTGAGACATCTCGCCCCTACCTGGAATTGCAGGATGGCCGCCGTTCGTACTTCCCGACCCGCGTGCCGAAGACAGCCAAGTTCACGATCAACGAAAAGGCGGCGAACGATCAATACGCCCGCCTTTACTCGCCTGACGTCGTGAATACGGTCGATGCCCTTCATCTGCCACGCTATGGGTTGGGCAACTACATCCCCGATACCCCTGGCACGCCGCCGACACGGGATGAAGCGAAAGTCATCGCGAATCTGTCCCGTGCCGGCAAGCGGCTGATGGGCTTCTGTCGCACGAACCTGTTCAAGCGGCTGGAATCGAGCGGGCAGGCGTTCATCCAATCCGTCGAGCGTCACATCCTGCGGAACTTCGTCTACCTCCATGCGATAGATACCGGAAAACCGTTGCCCATCGGAACACAGGATTCGGGGCTACTTGATGCGCGCGTCTGTGATGAGGACGCCGACCCGGTTGAGGATATGTTCGAGGACAATGGTGAGGACGCGTGCAAGGCAGAAGATGTTTCCGCCTTGCGGACACCGGAAGACTTCATACGGCGGGCCGCTGGGGTCTACCACGAGTACGCCACACACGGGCGAAATCGTTTCGACTGGCTGCGTCCGGACTTGTTCGACAAGACACTGGCAGAGAACCTCCGCACCGACGCAGCAGCCCTCATCGAGGTCCTGAAGAAGTGCGGCGATTGGGATGCCAGCAAAGACGCAAAGCTGGCCACATTGTGTGACTTGCTGCTCAAGCAGCATCCGAATGAAAAAGTCATCGTCTTTTCGCAATTCGCAGACACGGTGCATTACCTTGAGAGCCAGCTCAGTGCCTGCGGTGCTCAGAACCTCGCCGGGGTGACAGGCGACAGTTCCGACCCCACCGGCTTCGCGTGGCGATTCAGCCCGGAGAGCAACGAAAAGCGCGACCAGGTCAGGCCGCAAGATGAGCTTCGTGTTCTCATCGCTACGGATGTCCTGAGCGAAGGCCAGAACCTTCAGGACTGTGCCATCGTGGTCAACTACGACCTTCCCTGGGCTATCATCCGGCTCGTCCAACGTGCCGGCCGTGTGGACCGAATTGGACAGAGAGCCGAGAAGATTCTCTGTTACTCCTTCATGCCCGCCGACGGCGTGGAGCGCATCATCCACTTGCGTGACCGTGTCCGTCAACGCCTGTGGGAGAATGCCGAAGTCGTCGGCACCGATGAAGCGTTCTTCGAGGATGACCGCAACGATCAAGCCGTGCGGGACCTGTTCACCGAGAAGGCGGGCATTCTTGATGGTGATGCCGATGCGGAAGTGGATCTGGCGTCCTATGCCTACCAGATATGGAAGAACGCCGTCACTGCCGATCCGAAGTTGGAGAAGATCGTTCCCGACCTTCCCCCGGTCGTCTACTCGACGAAGCCCCATCAGCCGAACGCCGGCGGTCCCGAAGGCGTCGTCGTGTACTTGCGCACGGCCGAAGATAACGATGCCCTGATTTGGATGAACAAGCATGGCGGTGTGGTCACGGAATCCCAGAAAACCATTCTCGACGCCGCCAAGTGCTCCCCGGACACACCTGCCCTTGTCCGGCTTGAGAATCACCATGATCTCGTCCGCCAGGGCGTCGAGCAGGTTCTGAAGGAGGAGAAGTCCGTTGGCGGTCAGCTTGGCCGTCCGTCCGGGGCGCGCTTCCGCACCTACGAGCGGCTCAAGCAATACGCTGAAGACGTGAAGGACACGCTCTTGGACAGACAGGAGTTGCACAGGGCGATTGAAGAGATTTACCGCTATCCGTTGCGGGAAGCCGCCAAAGACGCACTCAATCGCCTATTTCGCGCGCACGCATCCAATGACGACATCGCCGAGAAAGTCATGGCCCTGCGTGATGCGGACGCCCTGACCGTCAAGAGCGAAGAGGCCGAATCACGAGAACCTCGCATCATTTGCTCAATGGGTCTTTCGGCCAAGCAAGGAGAATGATAGTCAATGCCTCTCGAAGTTGCCAGAACCCGGAAACTGCTCGCAGACTTCGATTTCAAGCAGCTATTCATCGAGGAGCTTGGTTGGAATCGCCATGATGCTCGCCTGCAAGTCCCGGTTGACAGCCAGTCCTTCTCGCTGACCGCTGTGGCCGAGAAATGCGGCATGGCGGCGTTCCTCTGCGGCCCCGAAGCCGGCGGTCGAATCCCGGAATACTCAATTCGCCGTAAGATCGAACGCCAAGTCGCGAAGACCGCCCATGAGCACCTTATCGTCTTCGTCGATGGCAATCAGACTGCCCAAATCTGGCAATGGGTCCGACGTGAGCAGAGTAAACCTGCGGCGTGTCGAGAACACACCTACCACAAGGGGCAGCCGGGCGATTCACTGATTCAGAAGTTGCAGGTCCTTGCCGTGAGCCTTGAGGAAGAGGAGAACTGGACACTGCCCGACCAGACCAGCCGTGCTCGTAGAGCTTTCGACGTGGAGCGTGTCACCAAGAAGTTCTACGACCGCTTCGAGAAGGAGCACGACGCATTCCTTGAATTCGTTGAAGGTATTCCCGACAAGGACATGGAGCGGTGGTATGTCTCGGTGATGCTCAACCGCCTCATGTTCATCTACTTCGTCCAGAAGAAAGGCTTTCTGGATAACGACCCGGACTACCTCAAGAACAAGCTCGCCCAATGCCGGAGGGAACTCGGCAAGGACCATTACTACCGGGACTTCCTATGCCCGCTCTTTTTCGAGGGCTTCGCGAAGCAGAAGCAGGACCGCTCCGAGATCGCTCGGAGGCTCTTCGGCGGAGTGCCCTATCTCAACGGCGGCATCTTTACGGAGCATCAGGTTGAGCAGTTGCATGGAGAGACGATAGCGATTCCCGACAAGGCATTTGAGAAGCTCCTCGACTTCTTCGACTACAAGGACAAAGAGCAAGGAATACGTTGGCAGTGGCACCTTGATGAAAGGCCGCGCCGGCGCGACGATGAGATTAACCCCGATGTTCTCGGCTACATCTTTGAGAAGTACATCAACCGGAAACAGATGGGCGCGTACTATACCAAGGAGGACATCACCGAATACATCAGCAAGAACACGGTCATTCCGTATCTGTTCGATGCCACGCGGGAGAAGTGCAAAATCGCCTTCGAGGGGGACCGCTCCGCTTGGCGGCTGTTACAGGAAGACCCTGACCGGTACATCTACAAGGCCGTCCGACATGGAATTACCTGGGATTACCGAGCCAAACACAGGAACCAAGGCGAACCACTTGCCAAGCCGCGTGACCTCCCGGCGGAAATTGCGGACGGGCTGGACACATCGAAGCAAAACCTAATCGAACGGCGCAAGGTGTGGAACAGGCCCGCCCCGGCTGAATATGCTCTCCCGACCGAGATCTGGCGAGAGGTGGTTGCCCGGCGAAAGCGCTACGAGGAAGTACGCGACAAGCTCGCCGCCGGGGAGGTCCGCTCCATCAACGATCTCATCACCTACAACCTTGACATCCGCCAGTTTGCTCAGGATGTCATCGAGGATTGCGAAGGCCCCGAATTACTGAAGGCTTTCTGGGTCACGATTGCTGGCCATACGCCAGAGAATTCAAACGAAAAGCCTATCCAAGCCATGAGCATTCTCGATCCGGCGTGTGGCTCAGGGGCGTTCCTCTTCGCCGCACTCAACATCCTCGAACCTCTTTACGAAGCATGTCTTGATCGGATGCGTTTCTTCCTGGATGAGTGGGGCGAGAATGGTAGAAGAAACCACCCCAATTACCACAAGCTCTTTGCCGGGACTCTGGATCACGTGGCGGTCCATTCTAACCCGCGTTACTTTGTTTTCAAGTCGATCATCGTAAATAATCTCTACGGGGTGGACATCATGGAAGAGGCGGTCGAAATCTGCAAACTCCGCCTTTTTCTGAAGCTCATGGCACAAGTGGAGAAGGACGACCGCAAAGACAACATGGGTCTCGAACCTCTACCGGATATCGACTTCAACATCCGTGCGGGAAATACGCTTGTGGGGTTTACCTCCGTCGATGAAATCCGGCAGGCAGCCAACTCGGAATTGGCGGGCCGGATACAGCAGAAGAAGATGATGTTCAGCGAGACGGATGAAGCTATCCGGCGGATCGAGGAAGAGGCTGAGATTGCTGACCGGGAGTTCCGCCAATTCCGCTACATGCAGACTGAGCAGGGCATGGCACCCAAGGACTTCGCTGAGGCGAAGGAAACGCTGCGAAAACGCCTTGGCAAGCTGACCGATGAACTCGACCGCTTTCTCGCCGGAGAATATGGCATCAGCCCAGACAAGTTTCGCAAAGACAAGATGGCGGAGTATGAAGCTGCCTTCTCGGAATGGCAGAAGAACCACCGACCTTTTCACTGGTTCGCGGGATTCCATGGCATCCTCAAAGCTGGTGGATTTGATGTCATTATTGGGAATCCGCCGTATGTTGAATATGCCAAGATACAGGGTGAGTACACGATCCATAATTACAGGACTGAGAAATGCGGGAACCTGTATGCCTACTTCCTTGAACGCGCCACCAAGTTGGCGGGGATCGCATGCCGTTCCGGATTCATCACCCCAATGGCCGGAGTGGCATCCCACCGAACGCAGGAATTGAGAGAATTGCTTGGGCAATCGGCATCGGTTCTTTATGTGAGCAGCTACGCAGGTGACGCCCACCCATCCATCCTATTCGAAGGCGTCCGACTCAGACTCTCCATTGTCATTTGCTCACATGCCCAGACGCGGCAGCCATCAACGCTGTATACGACGATCTTTCAACGCTGGTATGCTGCCGAACGTGGCCTATTGTTCCCCCGCATGACACTGTGGGCGACAGACACAGTGCCGCTATGGAACATCTTCCCACGACTCGGTGGTATGCAGGCATCAAACGTATGGTTCAAACTTCTCAATGTTGGGACCGAGGCACGACTCACTTCTCATCTTGGAACCGGGGCGACCGTCTTCTACCAAGAAGCCGCTCAGTACTTCGTGAAGGCGTCCAAGAGGCTGCCCTATTTCGCGAAGAACGGCGACATCGGCGCGCCGCCGCATGGGCGGTTTCTCAATTGCACGGAGGCGCAATCGCCGACACTCATGGCGCTGCTAAGTAGCACACTCTTCTACATGTGGTACCACGCTGTATCCGACTGCTATCACGTCAGCGATGCCGTTGTTCAAGCTTTCCCTTGCCCTCGATCCGTACTGCATGATCCGCACTTGGCAGATCTTGGGAGGCGTCTCGAAGGGGATCTGCACGGGCAGGCAAAGGTGGTGGAGATATCCACTCGCACCGGCGATACGATAGCCTATGCGGCGTTCAACTGCCAGGCTTCCAAGCCCATTCTTGACGACATTGACTGCGTTCTGGCGGCGCACTACGGTTTCACAGACGAGGAACTCGACTTCATCATCAACTACGACATCAAGTACCGCATGGGTGATGAGATCGGTGGTGAAGACGATGAATAGGCCGGTCCGGGACAACTGCAAGCGAAAGAGCAGGGACTGTCCGCCATCCATAGTGGCTATTCGAGAACAGGACAAGGACTATCCGGGCTGCCTGCGGGATTTCCTGGAAGCGGTTGCACCTGGAACGATCTTCGCTCGCGGCGACGTGGACATCCTGGATCACAAGAGGATCGCGTTGTTCTGTTCCATCAAGTGCCCCGGCGAGCAGATACTGAAAGCCTACGATATCGCACGCGCCCTGCGGGACGCCGGTAAGACGGTCATCAGCGGCTTTCATTCCCCGATGGAGAAGGAGTGTCTGACGCTGCTGCTTCGGGGTGAGCAGCCCATCATCATCTGCCCGGCCCGCAGCTTGGAGAACTTGCGTCTACCCGCCGACTGGAAGAAGGCCCTGGATGGCAGCCGACTTCTTCTACTTTCGCCATTTCGCCGGGGCCGACGCGCCACGGTCGAATTGGCACAGGAGCGCAATGCCTTCGTAGCGGCAATGGCCGATGAAGCCTATTTCGTCCACACAACCCCCGGCGGCAATCTCGAAAAGCTGAAAGCCTGCGTTATTCAGTGGGGCATCCCGATCCTGAGCTTGTGAGCTGTGGCGATTCCGCTCGCCTTGTGACGAGCCGGGAGGCGGTTGAGTACGTCAAGCAGCACTGGAAGTAGCCCAGTGAGCGGCTGGCTATGAAATCAAGGGTGAACGCAAATGAGAAAATGGAAAGATTCGATTCGCGGGCGGGTTATTTCGGTGTGGGAGAAACGCGGAAGGCCGGAGGGTTGGAGCGTCCAGCAAACGCTGGCGGTCTGCATCGAAGTGGACGAAGAGCTTCGGGCGGCAGGTTGTGAACCCGCCCCGCGATTTCGCGAGGCGAACACGCTGGGCAACCAGAAGTACCTGACGAATTGGGTTCAGGGCCGTGACTTCTCCTGGCTGAATCCGCGATGAGGCTGGAGAAGATAGAACGGTGCGATCTTTCTTCCGTCAGAAATCTGCGGAAATCGGCGTAATCTGCGGTTGAAAAGCAGTAGTCGGTAGCCGGTAGGCGGTCCGCCTTCGTCCCCCGCGCCCGATCAGGTCGGGCGCAGGCTCTACGCGAGGGCAGGCTCTGCCCGGAAAATTTGTGCCGTATTTTTGGTTTTTGAACAACATACGGGCATCCAGAAACGTCTTCTTATGGTAGAATGATAGGATCACAGAGACAAAGCCAATTTGGGAAGAGTTTCAAGTTTGAAGTTTCAAGTGTGAAGCAGGAGAAGCGAATGGTTGGGTCTTCCGACTCAAACTCCACTCTTCCGACGGGCTACCGGCGAGACTTCTTGTCCAAACAAACCCAATTTGGGAGAGGTTTCAAGTGTCCAGTTTCAAGTCTGAAGCGGGAGCGCCCGGCCGGCTGCCGGCCCGGGGGCCGATGATGCAAAACGAAGCCAATTTCGGAAGGAGTTCTAAGCGTAAAGTGTCAAGTGTTAAGTGCAGCAAGCCAGGCTTCGAGTCCTCGGAGTCTTCCTACTTCAAACTCTACACTTCAAACTTCCGGCGGAACGCCAGCCGCCCAAGGGCAATCGTGCGAAACGAACCCAATTGGGCCGGTCGGGCGGGGCCCCGGAGGGCGAAATATACAAAACGAACCCAATTTTGCTTGCCGGGACGCGGCCGGAGGGGTGCGAGACGGGAGGGCAATCGTGCGAAACAAAGCCAATTGCCCCCTTGGAAGGTGTCGGGCGAGGACGCCCAACCCACGAAGAGCCGAGCGCCTATTGTGCGAAACGAACCCAATTTGCCCGGCGGGGCCGGGTGGCGCGGGGCCTGGGGGGACGAGGGGCGAATTGTGCAAAACGAACCCAATTTGGGAGAAGTTTCAAGTGTCAAGTCTCAAGTCTCAAGCCGGAGCGTCCGGCATCGAATTCCGGGAGTCTTCCCACATACCCCAATATTCCATCATTTCACCGTTCCCGTGCCGCCGGGGCCGATGGTGCGAAACGAACCCAATTTGCCCGGCAGTGCCGGGCGGGACGTGGCCCGGGGCACGCGGGGCGTGGGGCTCCTCCCTCGTTCCTCGACCCCCGGCCTCCGGTCCTTTCCAAGCCGATACTGCCGAACAAAGCCAATTTCGCAGGTGGCCGAATGAACACCAAGTACCGACAGGAACAGAAGTTATGAGTGAACCGATGCGTAACGTTTCTGTGAGAAACAAAGCCAATCTGGGACGAGTTTCAAGTTTGGAGTTTCAAGTGTTAAGCAGGAGAAGTCGATGGTTGAGTCTTCCGACTTCAAACTTCACACTTCCGACGGGCCACCGGCGGGACTTCTTGTACAGACAAAGCCAATTGGCGAGTATGCCGGTCACGCCCTGGGGAGATTTCGTCCGAAAACTGATTGACAGAAATCCTTGATTTTCGATATACTAATGGAATTGGGTAGTCTCTTCTGTGAGTGGACTTGCCAGCCTGCACCGCCCGTATAGGAGGATTTGATGGCAAGGAGAGGGCTGACGCTGGTGGAGTTGTTGATCGTCATAAGCGCCATTTCCCTGTTGGCCGCCCTGTCGTTCCCTGCGCTGCTACGGGTCAGAAACCAGGCTCAAGGCGCTCTTTGCGTCCAGAACCTGCGGACCCTGTCGCTGGCTTGGCTCCTGTACAAAGACGAAAACGACGACCGGCTCGTCGGGGGACAAGCGGGCAAGTACCCCTACGCCTGGGTCCAGGGTCCCACCGGCGCCGGCACGATCCTCGAGCGGCAAAAGGAAGGCATCCGCCAAGGCGCTCTGTTTCATTACGCGGGGAGCGATGAGGATGTCTACCGCTGCCCCGCCGACCAGAGAGTCACGATGCCCGGCCAACTGGCCTTCTGTAGTTACTCGATCGCGGGGGGCGCCAACGGGGAAGGCTGGCAGAACTCCTACGTCCAAGCCGAAAAGTACGCCGAGATCGCGCAGCCCGCGACCAAGTACGTATTCGTGGAGGAAGCCGATCCGAGAGGATGGAACCGAGGGTCGTGGCTTCTCAACCCGTTGGCCAGGACTTGGGTCGATCCATTGGCCATCTGGCACAGCAACGCCAGAAGCACCCTCGGTTATGCCGACGGGCACACGGAGATCCATCGTTGGGTGGACCGGAGCACCATCGAAATGTCCCGGAACCAGGAATTCGTTCATCCTGTGCCGCCGGAAGAGGGCGAGGACTTGCGCTTCATGCTCGGGGGCTTTCCGCAAAAGACGGCGGAATCGTCGGTCGGCCGCGCACCCTAAGAGACCACCAAAGATGAAAGGATAGAGGCAATGAGATCAAGGGCATTTACCCTCATCGAGTTGCTCGTAGTCATTGCGATCATCGCCATCCTCATGGCCGTCCTGATGCCGTCGCTCCACCTGGCCCGGGATCACGCCAAGCGGGTCCACTGCGTCGCCAACACCAAGACGCTGGCCCTAGGCTGGTACATGTACCAGGACGCTTTCGACGGCAAGCTCGTACCCGCCCACACCCTGGATAACCCGATCCAGTGGGTCGGCCAGGAGCCGGCCAACGGTACCTGGGACCAGAAGAAAGCTTCCATTCGACGCGGCCTCATCTATCCCTACGTCGGCAATTCGGTGGATATCTTCCACTGCCCTGCCGATACCCGAAGACCTACGTCCTCTCGACCGGCGGCCTTCCGGACCTTCTCCATTGTCGGTGGCGCCAATGGGGAGGACTGGAGCGACTACACCAAGGCCAAAATCTATTCGGAGATCAGGCAGCCCGCCATCAAGTATGTCCTGGTCGAGGAGGCCGACACACGCGGCTACAACATGGGTTCCTGGCAAATGCACCCGAAGAACAGGACCTGGACCGACCCAGTCGCCATGTGGCACAACAAGAGAACCACCCTGGGCTTTGCCGACGGCCACGCGGAAATGCACGAGTGGAAAGACCAGTACTTCATCGACTGGAATCTTAAGGCCATGTACGGGGAGGGCTTCACCTTCGATTACACCCCGCCGGCAGACGCGCAGACGGACATGGACTACATGGCCAAGGGGTTCGCGTGTAAAGCCTTCAAGTAGTCACGAGTCTCTCACTGTGGCTCAGAGCGATGCCGCTGGAGCCAGGCCTTGGCCCACCGTTCGGCTTGATCCTTGGTTTGTACTTCGCCCTCTAATTGAGCGATGTAGAGCTCTTCGGCCAATTGGCCCAGAGAAGGTCCCGGCACAGCGCCCAGATGCATCAGGTCATGACCGTTCAGCAGTGGCTTGGGCTTGACATCGACGTCGCCAAGATTCCTGATCCTCCGTCGTAACCGGCACAGAGAGGCCAGTCCCTTTTTGGCCCCAGCGGCCTTCTGGATCGCCCGCTCCAACTCGTAGAGGTCCCAGAAGTATGGCTTGGCCAGCAGCTTCTTCAGTGGGGCCAGGGACATCTCGGATTCGAGCAAGCGCCCGCGGTGAGAAAGCAAAAACTCGAGGTGCTGATCCTGCCTGCGACTGAGCTTCAGAGTTTCGCACTTCTCCGTGGCGAAATCCGTGGGAAAGCCCGCGAAGAACGTGGCCAGCGCCAACGGGAAGTTCACCTTTTTTCGCAGATATTTCAACACGGCGACAGCTCGGCCGGCGCTGGCGCCGGTAAAGCCAGGGAAAATCGCCGCAGCCAAACCTGTCTCAAGCAGCATGGCGGTACCGGCGGCACGATTCGGATGAACCAGGATTCCCTCCAACTCTACCGCAATGCGCTCGCCGCTGATCCGGACGATGCTCGCAGCGTTCCGCCCAATAGCAGCATAGGTCCCGGCCTCAATGGCAAAGCCCAGCCCCGTTGAGAATCGAACGGCGCGAAGCATCCGCAGGTAGTCTTCCCCGAACCGTTCCTGGGGGTCGCCGATCGTTCGGATGATACGCCGGGCCAGATCGGCCTGCCCCTCTACGTAGTCGATGACCTGCTCTTTGAGCGGGTCATAGAACATGCCGTTGATGGTAAAATCGCGCCGGCTCGCGTCCTCGGCCGCACTGGTGAACCGGACCTCTGTGGGATGGCGCCCGTCTTCGTACCCCGCCTCCGACCGAAACGTCGCCACTTCCACCTGCTCACCCTGGATCAGGACAATGACGACACCGAATTTCGCTCCGACCTTCAGCGTACGCCGAAACAGCCGGATCACGTCCGCCGGGAGGGCATCCGTGGCAACGTCATAATCCTTGGCGGGCCGGCCGAGCAGCATGTCGCGCACGCAGCCGCCCGCGAGCAACGCCTGGAAGCCGTGCTGCTGCAACTGGCCGATCACCTCAATGGCCGCTTGCTGGTTGCTCATCCGCTTTTGCCTGCAACAGCACGATGGACATCGTCCCCCATTGCCGCCTGTCAACCGCGTGAAATGTCCCGTAGTCTTCGAGCACGGATACCCGGCGGTGCGTCCTCACAACGACCACGCCTCGCGCAACCACTTGACTCTGAAGGATTTGGAGCAACTCCGCCAGAGAGGAGCGCTCGTCAACTTCTTGCGTGGTAGCGTAAGGCGGATCGACAAACACCAGGTCGTAGCGCGGTTCACCCGGAGCGACCGGCGCGCCCACCCGAAAGGCGCTGGCGCGAACGACGCGAGACTGGGCGCCAAAGCCCGCTTTCGAGACGTTCTTCTCCAGGACGGCCAGCACGCCGGCGTCGTTCTCGACGAACGTCACGAACGCCGCCCCCCGGCTCAACGCCTCCAGCCCCAGCGAGCCCACCCCACAAAACAGGTCGGCCACCTTCGCCCCAGTGAGCAAATCATAATTCTGCAGGACGTTGAACAAAGACTCCTTGACCCGATCCGTGATCGGCCGCGTGACCTTGGTCTCCGGACTAAAGAGCTTCATGCCTCGTTTTGTGCCGGCGATGATGCGCATTAAGCCTTATCCCCAATGACCGCTTATTGGTTTCTTGCTCAATGGAAGGTGATTCTACTCGCGCAATCGGGCGCCGTCCATTCGAAACGCAGGGCAACTGGAGGACATGCAAAGAGGCCAACATGCCCGGTAACCGCCTTTCTTGCAGCGCAGAATGACCTCGTTCTTTCTCGTCACACCGAGCGGCCGGTTCAGACGCAGGACAGGCGTGACTTGGAGAAGATGAGGGACCGCGACGTCATCAGACTGAATCCAGCAAGGAGAGGCCGCAAAAGAAAATACAAAAATATGGAGAATTCTCTTGCGGAATACTTGACACGCCTTGGCCATAGTACTATAATCACCATTACCGCTAAACAACCAGCATTGAGATTTTCGGGCGACAACAGGCTGTAAGTGTCACCACTTGCAGCTTGGCTCGTGAGCGCAGGTATTGCGCGGGTTCTACGATGCGTTGTTTAACGACATATCCAACCAGCCACCACCTTCGGCCTTCGGAACGATCTGCGCGCGCATTTTCTCGGTCCAGGGACATGTCCCGTTCCGTCAGTGCGCGAGCAGAGCATCCGGGGGGGTCGTCGGCCACTCGGGAAGGAGGAAGACCATGGAAGACACAATTTAGACTGACATGCGTATAGTATTCATGCCAGCATCTTGTTGATCCGATGTTCAATGCGATAGGAACTATCAGTCTGAACCTTGTTGAGGAGTCCAACATGAATAGTACAATCAAGACATACGAGAGAAGCTTCGCGGTCTTCGTGGCAGCAGCGTGCATTCTCGCCTCCGCGGCTTGGGCCGGCGAGCCCACCAGTCTGAGCAACGGCGTGGCCGTCACTGGGTTGTCCGGCGCCGCCGGGAGTGAGACGTTCTACAAGATCGACGTCCCCTCCGGTCAGGACACGCTGGAAATCGCCACCTCGGGCGGCACGGGCGACGTCGATCTGTACGTCAAGAGAGGCTCGCAGCCGACCGCCACCAGCTACGACTATCGGCCCTATAAGGTCGGCAATAGCGAAACCGTGGATGTGAACAATCCTACCGCCGGAACCTGGTACGTTATGCTGCGCGGCTACGCCGGCTACTCCGGCGTGACGCTCAAGGCCACCTACGCGGCGAACATCTCGGTCAAGGCACTGACCAATGGCGTCGCCGCCACCGGCATTTCCGGCGCCGCCAGCGTGGAGCTCTACTACAGCATCGAAGTGCCCGCCGGCCAAACGAAACTGGAAATCGCCATGTCGGGCGGCACCGGCGATGCCGACCTGTACGTCAAGAATGGCTCACTGCCGACAACCAGCAGCTACGACTACCGACCCTTCCTGGTCGGCAACAACGAGACCGTCAGTGTGGACAATCCTGGCGCCGGAACCTGGTACATTATGCTCCGGGGCTATAGCGCCTACTCGGGAATCACGCTGCTGGCCAGCTATGGCGGCAGCGCCAGCACCGGCACCGTTCTGGAAAACGGCAGTCCTGTGACGGGTCTTTCCGGGGCAGCGAGCAGCGAGAAGATGTATCGCTTCGACCTGCCGGCCGGCCAGAGCAATTTGGAGATCAAGATGTCGGGCGGCACCGGCGATGCCGACCTGTACGTCCGGCTCAAGTCTCCGCCGACCACGACGGAGTATGATTACCGTCCGTTCCAGGCCGGCAATAACGAGACCGTGACCGTGAGCGCACCCGCCGCCGGGACCTGGTTTGTCCTGGTTCGGGGCTACACCGACTACTCCGGCGTTACCCTCAAAGCTTCCTGGGGCAGTGTGACGGTCCTGCAGGATGAGGTGCCGGTCAACAACCTTTCCGGCGCTCTGGGCAGCGAGACGTTCTTCCAGTTCTCCGTGCCCAGCGGACAGGGTGGAATCGTCTTCAAGATGTCCGGTGGCACCGGCAACGCGGACATGTACATCAAGAAGGGAACCAAGCCGACGACCTCGAATTATGACTGGCACCCCACGGACGCCGGTAACACGGAGAGCATCAACGTGGGCGGCGGCAGCGATCTTCTGCAAGGAACCTGGTACATCATGCTCAAGGGCGCCCAAGCGTATAGCGGTGTGACGCTCCTGGCCGATTACCAGCCGCTGGAGACGGTGGAGACACTGTCCAACGGCGTTCCTGTGACCAATCTCTCGGGCGCCACCGGCGGACAGAGGTACTTCGAAATCGATGTGCCGTCCGGACAGCAGAAATTCGAGATTCGGATCTCGGGCGGGACCGGCGATGCCGACCTGTACGTCAAGAGAGGGAGCAAACCGACGACCTCGGACTATGACTATCGGCCGAACCTCATCGGCAATGACGAAGCCGTCACCATTGACAATCCGACGTCGGGATCCTGGTACATCATGATCCGAGGCCACCAGGCCTTCTCCGGAGTCACGCTCCTGGCGACCTACGGGGGCACCCCTCCCGAGACGGTCGTCACGCTGCAAAACGGCGTGCCGGTCACCGGCATCTCCGGCTCGGCCAATGGCGAGAAGTTCTACAAGATCGCGGTGCCTTCCGGCCAGTCCAAGCTCGACATCGTGATGTCGGGTGGCACGGGCGATGCCGATCTCTACGTCCATAAGGGCTCGAAGCCGACCACGAGTGATTGGGACTATCGGCCGTACCTGATCGGCAACAACGAGTCGGTCACGATCGACAATCCGCAGGCCGACACGTACTACATCATGATCCGAGGCTACGGCATCTTTGGCGGCATCACCCTGAAGGCCACCTACACACCGGTGGCGGAGCAAATCATCACCTTGACGAACGGCGTGCCGCTCCCCGGCTTGTCCGGTGCTTCCGGCAGTGAGAAGTTCTACAAGATCACGGTTCCCGCCGGCCAGGACTTCCTGACGATTGAAACCTCCGGCGGCACCGGGGATGTCGATCTGTACGTCAAGAAGGGCGCCAAACCCAGCCTGACCAGTTGGGATTATCGCCCCTATCTCATCGGCAACAATGAGAAGGTCGAGATCAGCAATCCCGCCGCGGCTACGTGGTACATTCTCGTGCGGGGCTATCAGGCCTATTCGGGCTTGACCCTCGAGGCCACGTATGGCGTGGACACTCCGCCGCCGCCCGTGGCCTACAATTTCATCGCCGACTCGAACTGCGTCGCTCTGTGGCGCTTCGAACCGGGCAAGCTGACCTCGGACAGCGTGGGGACCAATACCCTGACGAACCAGGCCGTGACCACGGAGCCTTCGGACTACAAAGAGGGCTTGGCGTCCGCCCGGTTCTTCGCCTCCAACGGCGACTGGGCCGAGCGGAACTGGCTCTCGATTGCCGACGCCAGCCTCTCGACCAAATTCCCGGGCAAGAACGGCACGTCCAATAAGCGCTTCTCCATCTGCTTCTGGGTCAAGTTCGATTCGATCCCGGACAGCGTGAACGAATGGACGCTGGTCACGAAGGCCAATTGGGAAATCGGCCGTGCCTCTTACGCCGTCACCTGTGCTCCGGGCGGCAAGATAAGGCTCTATATTGGCAACGGCACGAGCGGTTTCGGCGATTCCCTGGATCACGGTTCGGTGCTTTCGCCCGGACAGTGGTACCACGTCGCCGTCACCTTCGACAACAGCACGCACACGGGCACCATCAGCGTATGGGATGATGCCGCCCATGCGATCCTGGGGACGGATGCGACGAAGACCAACTTCCTGGCCATGAACAACAACGTTGACCCCTTCTTGATCGGGGGTGTTGACGGTATGTGGTACAAGTACATGGACGGGTTGATGGACGAGGTCGCGGTCCTCAACGATCTCCTGACTTCGGCGGAGATCGCAGAGATCCGCGCCGGGATTCATGTCCAGCCGTAAGAGCTGGCCCGATGGCGATGAAATGGGGTCTTCCCGCACAGAGAACGGTATGCGGCAGCCCCATCAGAACCTCCCGGTTGGCCTGGTTCGAACCGGGCCAACCGGGAGATAGCCTTTGAGAGAGGTATGAGAAAGATTCATCCCAAAAGCAATGGGCAGCCGCCAGCGGCTGCCGCTGACGATCCTGGAAACCGAAGGTCATTCGAATGGCCGCTGCTGATCTATCCGGCGCTGTTCCTGATCACGTTGGCGATTCTCTACGTGGTGAACCTCTCTATCCAAAGGGAGTCGCCGGCGGCCCTCGGGCCGCAGCATGCGACCGAGCAGCGTGCGGCCACAGCCGATCCTGCCGGACCGTCGAACCGCACGACCGGTGCCGCGGCGGGTAATCGCATGAAACTCACATCCGGCGTAGTGCCGCGCGCGCAGCAACCGGCGGAAGCGGCCGACGGCCCGAGTCCGGCCCTGACCTCGCCAAACGCCAAGGCGGCGGGCAAATCCGGCCGAGCCGCTGCCACAACCGGCAAGCGGCGGCCTGCCGTCGATCTGAGCCAGTTGCAGGGTCCGGCCCGAACGCTGGCCATTCTGTGCCTTGCTGTCGATGAGAAGGACCAGGCCCGGATCAAACAGTGCCTGGCCGAGCTAGTGGCGATGGGGGATGGGGCGGTCATCCCGCTCAACGATCTGATCACGAACGAACCGGGCGACGTGGCCCTCTGGGCGGCCACCGCACTGGCCCGGATCGGCACCCCCACGGCCACCAGTGCGCTGCTGGACCGGCTCGCGGAGACGAAAGAAGGCGACTACAAGGAAGAGTTGGGCAAGCGGGTCTCCAGTATCAGCAATCATGAGAGTTGGCCGCTGTTGCTCGATACCATGATGCAGGCGGGCGATACGACCATCGTACGGGCCGCCGGCACGTCGCTGTCCATGATGGCCGATGCCGCGGTTATCGATGAGGTGATCGCACGCTACGATAGCGCGTCGAGCGAGACCGAGGTCGAGCGTCTCACCCAACTGGTGCGCAACATTCGATCTCCCAAGGCGACGGAGTCCCTGTTGTCGCTGGCGGGTCACCCCTCGTCGGCGCCGCAGGACAGCCTCCAGGAAGCCTCGATCGAAGCCTTGGCCAAGATTGGCGACGCCCAGTCCGTCAGTTATCTGCTCCGGCGCCTGGAAGCCAGCCCGCCAGGCGAGGGCACCCAGCTTTTCGACGCCATCACGCGGATGGATAGCCCCGCAGCGCAGACCCCCCTGCTTTACGCCGCCGCGGGCAACAAGGAGGTCTCCGCCGAGCACGGCCAGACCGCCGCGATTTACGCGCTCAAGAACTATCCCGACGAGAGAACGGTGGCGCTGCTGGAGCGCATCATCGCCCAGGAGCAGAACGAGAAGGTGCTGACCGCGGCGACCCGCACGCTCGACGACATCAAGCGCGGGCCCCATGCGGTCGCCATCAAGCCGGAATCCCTCCAAAAGTCCGAACAGATGCTGCCCCTGAAACCGCTGGAAAAGTGACCGGTCGGTCCGCGGCAGGTACGCACACAGGCGCGTACAAGGTCATGCCGCCCATCCGGTGTCTGATCCGGCAAGTCTTTGCGCACCATTTTACACCTGTTTGCTTTCGTGTTGCCGATGGATCGCCAAGCACCACGGTACAAGCCCAAGAAGACGCATCTGCTCCCCCTCCAGAAGGGCTGATCGCGTCACTCTCTGCAGGGCTATCGCATGTGCGCCTATGGAGCCTTGCCCTCACCAAAAGATGGTGCGTGGTACGCACCCTACAGGTTGGGGGCCATGCGTCCTTCGTAGGGTGCGTGCCACGCACCGCTCCCTCAGGGGCTATCAAGGCTCACATGCAATTGCCCTGTCACTCTCTGCCCTTGACTTTTCGGACTCAATCACATAACATATGGTAATGGCATGTCTTTCGGCCCCGGCGACGACGACCTGATTGAGGTATGGCGGCGGAGGCTTGGTTGGTGGCCGTGGGAGGCAGGGTGGCACGCCCGTAGCGGAAACAGGGACGTAGGTGAGGCTTGTTTTTTTGCGCAGCCGCGCGGTGAGCACGGTATGCCATGATCTGCAACTATCCGAATGGTGCTAAGCGTCTGGGGCAAGTGGGGAGACTGCCAGGGCTCTACGCAGAGGGTCTGGCTCTCCTGGATGATTGCGCGTCGTATGTCCCGGAACGCCTCATCGAGCAGATCGGGCAGCTCCTCAAGGAGGCCAAAAGGTTGGCGCTGCTCGCCCGGCAAGAACACCGCAACTGTACGGAGGAAGAGATGGTGGTGCTGTTCTCACTCGCTCTGGTTCTTCTGTCGGAGTGTTCCGGACATGTCCCCGCTGATATTGTGGATAAAATGGAGCAGCTTGCCGATCAGACCGGCAGGTTCGCCATGCCCATCCGATATGAGCGCTGTGGCAATATGCTGGTTATAGACCCCTTCAACGTCTCCGGATAGCAAGGCTCTCGACAGAACACCACAGCCAGTCGAGGGATGTCGTGCGCCAACCACACCAGAGCAGAGGTCCGGGTCTGCCTCTCGACGCACCAATACTCTTCCTAACTGGACTTCTGCAAAATGCACATTGGGCCTATATTCTTCAAGGAAATCTTATTCTTCGATTTCCTTGAAGAATTGGCGTAAGTTATTGTC
>Ga0315280_10000619_pt1 | contig 65813 bp, 48 predicted proteins | sample YL17G06_40_MG_FD_203697 | JGI IMG/M metagenome (GOLD analysis project Ga0315280, IMG submission 203697) | Sediment microbial communities from Yellowstone Lake, YNP, Wyoming, USA - YL17G06_40 | ecosystem: Environmental > Aquatic > Freshwater > Lake > Sediment | place: USA: Wyoming | collected... | reverse complement strand
AGGGTGGTGTTGTCGAACTGGATGCGGCCGCGGATCTGGTCCTCGAACTCGGTCGAGCCTTCGAGCGGCATGGCAAAGCGGACGACCGAAGCGGCGCCCGAGGCTTCCAGGGCTGTTCGCCGTTCTTTGCTCAACCCGCGGCAGAAGCGGTCGTAGCCTGGCGGCTGTTTTCGCAGTTGCTGCTCGCGGCGCATTTCCTCCAGGCGCTCGGGGGTGCAGTAGCAGCGATAGGCATTGCCCCCGTCGAGCAGGCATTGTGCGTGCTGCTGGTAGAGCTCAATGCGCTCGGATTGGATGTGGGGGCCCTCGTCCCAGTTCAGGCCCAGCCAGCGCAGGGATTCCAGGTAGTCCTGGATATATTCCGGCTTGCAGCGCGCGCGGTCGGTATCCTCAATGCGCAGGATGAAGCGCCCCGAATGCCGGCGCGCAAAGAGCCAGTTGAACAGCGCTGTCCTCGCCAGGCCCACGTGCATCAGGCCCGTGGGTGAGGGTGCAAAGCGGAGGGTTACCGGCATCGCTGCTGGCTCGCGCGCAGTCGCGGCCTAGCGGCGCGCGAACTTGCGCTTGGCTTTCCTCACGCCCTGGTCCAGTCTGCGCTCGTCGAAGGCCCAGGTATCGCTGCCGGCGGGGCGGCTGTAGAAGCAGTGGTAGCAACTCAGGTCGCTGGCCACTACCCGCCGCGTGGTGCGGCGCACGATATTCACCTCAGCCCACAGCTGGACGAAGCGCAAGCCCCTGGGATGCTGCTGAAGCACCCGGCGCATGATGTCGAACACCGACCAGGGCGCGGTTTCGGCCTCCCCGCGCAAGGATTCCAGGTGCTGCATGCGCTCGGGCTCGATGCCCACCAGAGGGTCGGTGCGGTCGGACAGCGCGATGTTGAAATCGTCGTCCTGATCGCCGGGCTCGAGCGTGATGATGCTGCCCGGCACCGCGCCCACGCGCTCATACCAAGGGGCGAGACCATAGACGAGGGTGGTAAACTCGTTGACCCACGCCGCGAAGGGCTCGCCCTCCTCTGGGTGCATCATGGCGTGTATCAACTGCGATTCCTCGGGGAAGAAGTTGCGGTCTATTTCCCTGATCTTGAGGGTGCCTGCCTTCCAGTGGCTGTACAGCAGCGGCACGCGGATCTCGGTGACGCGCGCCTGGGGTTTGGTAACCTCGAGCGCCTCGATTTCGTCCTCTTCGCCGAAGTCCTCGTAGCGGGGATCGTGCACCGCATCGCTGAGGCCCGGTTCCAGGCCGGGGTCCTCCAGTTCCCAGTCGGCTTCCGCGTCGGGCAGCCGGGCCGGGTCTATGGTGTACACGAAGAGGCTCTCGGGGATTTCCTCGATCTCGGCGGGCACCTGCGTGGGAAGAGCCCAGGTCTGCTTCCCGGCCCGCCTGACGCCCGGGTCCTGGCTGAGGCCGTCGTTGACCGCCTGCACCGCAAGCGGAAAACTGCGGGAGGTGGGGCTGACTTCAAACACCGCCTCGGCAATCGGAGAAGCGCGCAGGGGATGCCCTTCCTGCTCCAGGCGCGACCGGATTTCGGTCCGGTCGCTGTCCGTCAACGTCAGTGCCTCGGCCTCCAATGCCTCCTCGAGTTCCGCCTCTTCCTTGTCGGCCTGGCGCGAAAGGCGCTGCAGAACCCGATGGAGCTCTTCCTTTTGAGAAGCCGGAAGCCACAGGCCTTCAGACAACAGAAGCAGGTCTTCGTCGGCTGCCAGGGCCTCGAACAGCTTGGCAGGGTCTGCTTTGCGGTCCTTGATGCGCCAGATGGCAGCACTGAGCAGCCGGTTGGGCAAAGGTTCGCTGCCGGTGCGCAGCAGGTGCAATGCGAGTCTGCCCTCTGGCTGATCGGGTGAAGCTGAACTGCGCGAGAGCTTTTCGAGCAGCTGAAGGGTGTCCTCTTCCGCCATGAAAAAGTTGCGCAGCATGAATTCCTCGTCATCGCTGACTTCTGTGTCCAGCAGCCACTCGGACAAGCCGATGCGCATGTCGGAGGTGCGGAAGTAGCGCTTTCTGGTGCCCACAATCTTGGGCAGCAGGCGCTCGTATTCCTCCGGCGACAGGGGATTGTTCTGGGAGAGGGCCATCTCGTTGCACAACAGCGCAAGGGGCATTGGCCGCCCGTAGGCGCGCAGCGTATGTTCGACCGCGCCTTCCAGCGGGCGGTCGCCGTAATGGCGCACGGCTATGTTCCAGCGCCTGTCTTCCTGGGCGAAGCGAGGGCTGTTGGCCATCGTGCGCCGCACCAGCTTGGGGCCGACCTCGACCCCCTCGATCGCCGCCGCGATTTCTGCCGCCTTGGCCGCGTAGCCGCGGTTGAGGAGCGCCTCGAATGCCAGGTCATCAAGGTAGTGCAGGGCCAGGTCTTCGATTTGCCGCTTGGCTTTGGGCCGAGCAGCGCTGGCCTTTGCCTCGGTTCTTCTTCGGGAGCGAGCAGTCAACGCAATACCTCCACTGGTAAGACCCGGTCAGTCTAGCGCATGGGACGGACCGCGTCAAGCGCGGGAGGCGCGAGCATGGGCGGTCATGCGCCCCGCAGCGGAAGGGCGAACGCGGAGGTTCACGCCTGCGGGGGGCGGCACAGGTTGGAAACGCCTCTGGCATCCCGTTGGGCGCCAACGGCATCCCAGAGGGACCTGTGCCACCGCAAGGCGGCGGCTTGCCGCCGCCCATTCGGGCGATCCTGACGGGACGCCCTCAGGGTGTCCCCGGAAGGGCCGCACTCCAAGCGCACAGCCGGGGGCGGCTGTGCTGCATGGCTACATGGCCTCGGTGCGCTGGGTGACGCCGGGGAGTCCCATCTTCCTGGCGAGGTCGTCCACTAGGGTGTAGAGGGTGGGAATGAACACCAGGGTAAGCAGCGTGGACAGAATCAGGCCGCCGATCACGGCGATCGCCATCGGGGCCCGGAACTCGGAGCCGCGGCCCAGGGCGAGCGCGGTGGGCAGCATCCCGAAGATCATCGCCAGGGTGGTCATCAGGATGGGGCGCAGCCTGGTCGGGCCGGCCTCCAGCACTGCGGCGTTGCGCTCATATCCCCTGGTCCTGAGCGTGTTGGTGTAGTCAACGAGCAGGATGGCGTTTTTGCACACGAGGCCGACGAGCATGATGAAGCCGACCATGCTGACGATGCTCACCGACTTGTTGGTGATGATCAGCGCGAGCAGGCCCCCGACGAGGGCCATGGGAAGGGAGAACATGATGACGAATGGGCTGAGCAGCGATTCGAAAAGCGCGGCCATCAGGATGAAGACCAGGCCGATGGAAAGGAAAAGCGCAGAGAAGAGGTATCCGGAGGATTCCTGCTGCTGCTCCACTTCGCCGCCCCAGCGAGCAGTGACGGTTTCCAGGTTGACATTCTGTATCGCCTTGTCAATCTCGCCCCGCACATTGTTGAGGAAGTATCCCGGCAGCACGTCGCCCGTGACAGCAACCATGCGCTGGCGGTTCTTGCGATCAACCTTGGTGGGGCCGGTTTCGGGGCGCAGGTTTGCAACCTCGCGCAGGCGCACCGGGCCGGCAGGGGTGGTGCCGACAATCACGTCGGCGATGTCGTCAGCCGTCCCGCGGTCCGACGGGCGCAGGCGGACGCGGATATCGTATTCCTTTCCGCCCTCGCGCAGGCGGGTGTCGGTGCTTCCCTCGACGCTGGTGCGCAGCGCGGAGGCGATTTCAGCAGAGGTGAGCCCGTAGGAGGCGGCGCGGATGCGATCCACGCTGGCGCGCAGTTCAGGTTTCCCGACGCGCCAGGAGACGTCCACATCGGTGGTGCCAGGGACCTTCGCCATCAGCGGCTTGATGCGGTCCGCGACGCGCAGCAGGGCATCGCTGTCGTCGGACGTCAGTTCCAGTTGGAGCGGCTGATCGCTCCCTCTGCCTCCCATGCCGGAGGAAGTGGTCTTGATGTCTGCCACGGTCAAAGAGTGCCCCACATCGTGGGCGGCCTCCATCACCTGCCAGAGGGTACGCTTGCGCTCGGTCTTATCAACGAGGACCACGCTCAGTTCGGAATAGTTGGCCCCCTGACTTCCTGCGCTCACAAGCCCCGCGGCGCTGGACCCCACGGTGGCGAACACGTTCTTGATCTCGGGGAACTGTTTCTTGTCGAGCAGCGCGCGCTCAATGCGGCGCACCACGCGGTCGCTGGCGGCGAGTGAGGTCCCTGCCGGCATTTCCGCGCTGAGCGAGAACTGCCCCTGGTCAACGCGCGGCATGAACTCGGCGCCCAGCGGAGACTTGAAGGCGTGGCCAAGGATCAGCACCGCCCCGGCCACGATCGCCACCGCGCGCCGCGCGCTAGCGTGGCAGAAGACAATGCCGAGGAGGCTGAGTGCCACGATGATTGCGGACATTACTAAGGCGGTCTTGCCGGATGCTGCGGGCAGAACGGCTCCGAACAGGCAAATGGGCCCGATGAGCATCACCGCGAGGCGATTGTCGAGCGCCCACGCGAGCGTTCGGCGATAGCGCCGGTCGAGCCAGGAATAAAAGCCATCGAGGCGGCGGTACAGGCGCTGAAGGCCGCCCGGGTTTGCCCGCGGGCCCGGGTTGCCGGAGGAGCCGGGGTTGCCCGCCCCCGCCCCGGCATGTGCGGGCTCCGGCCCTGCTTCCTGCAGCAGTACGTCTTCGCGCTTGGCCCAGCGTGAGGCGAGCATTGGGGTGAGCGTGAAAGACACGAACAGGGAGAACAAGGTGGCGCAGGCAACGGTGATGCCGAACTGCCGGAAGAACTGGCCGACGATGCCCCCCATGAAGGCGATGGGCACGAAGACCACAACGTCCACCATGGTGATCGTAATGGCAGCCAGGCCGATCTCGGTTCTTCCGTTAAAGGCCGCCTCACGCGGAGGCTCCCCCAGGCTGAGGTGGCGATAGATGTTCTCGAGCACGACGATGGAATCGTCCACCAGGATGCCGACGGAAAGGGACATCGCCAGCAGCACCATCATGTTCAGCGTGAAGCCGGCGAAGTGAACCGGCACAAAGGTCGCCATCAGGGAGGTGGGGATGGCGAGCGCGACGATAAAAGTGCCGCGCACCGTGTGCAGGAAGAAGAAGACCACCAGCACGGCCAGCAGGGCGCCCAGGATGAGGCTGTTGCGAACCTCCGCGAGCGTGTCCTTGATGAACTGGGACTGGTCGTAGGCGACGGTGATGCTGACATCCTTGGGCAGGATCGGCGCCGCCGCCGGTCTTGGCCGCAGCCGCCCCAAGAGTCCGCGCTCCAGGTATTGCTTGCCGGTCAGGCGTTCCAGTTCGCTGCGCGCGGCGTCCACGACCGCGACGGTGTTCGCGCCCGACTGCTTCTGGATGGTGATGGACACGGTGTCGTTTCCGTTTAGCCTGGTGTACACGTCGCGCTCGGCAACGGAATCGCGCACGGAGGCTATGTCGCGCAGGCGTATGATTCCCCCGGGGGTAGGGATCCTCACGTCTTCGATCGCGCGCGCGTTCGGGAATTGTCCCACCGCGCGCACGGCAAACTCGCGCGCCTGTTCCTTGACGGTTCCGCCGGGGATGTTGAGGTTATCCGCAACCAGCATTTGGTTCACTTGCGAGATGGACAAACCGTAGGCGTCAAGCCGGCCCTTGTCCACCCGTACTTGTATCTCCCTGACATCGCCGCCCGCCACGGTGGCGGCTGCCACGCCGGGCAGCTGGCCCAGCCGGTACTTGACCACATCGTCGGCGAGTTTGCGCAACTGCACCGGGGGCCTGGGGCTGGACATGGCAAGCGAGACCACCGGGATCGCGGAGACCTCGAATTTCCGCACGACCGGGTCGTCAATGTCGCGGGGGAGGCTGCGTCTGGCGCTGGCAACGCGCTCGCGCACATCGGAGGCGGCAACGTCAACATTAGTGCCGATGTAGAATTCGAGACCTACTACGGACACGCCCTCGGAGGAGGTTGACTCGACGTTCTTCAGGTTGCTGATGCCGCTGACGGCATCTTCGATCGGTTTGGTGACGGTGTCCTCGACCTCCTCGGGGCCCGCCCCGGGGTACACCGTCAACACCGTTACGAACGGGAAGGAGATGTCGGGATAGAGGTCAACGGGGGTTCGCTGCAGCGACTGGTAGCCGAGCAGCACGAGCGCCAGCACGAACATGCTGATGGCAACGGGGCGAAGGATGCTGACCCGGGTGAGCCACATCGCGTTCTATTCCTCGGCCTTCGCCGCATTGTTCCGCTTGGCGATGCGAATGCGGTCGCCGTCGCCCAGGGCCTGCTGGCCGACGGTTATTACCTGATCGCCCGGCTTCACTCCGCGCCTGATCTCCGTGATTTCCGTGTTGGTCACGCCCACCTCTACCTGGCGGCGGCGGGCGATGTTCTTCTCGACGATGAAGACAACCGACGAGCCCGCACTGGTGACCACCGCCTGGCTCGGGACCACCACGGCATTGGGGCGCCGGGCCACCACGGCCTCGCCGCGCGCGAACATTCCCGGCCGCAGCACGCCGCCGGGGTTTGCGAGGTGAACCCTGACCATGAAGTCCCTGGTGCCGGGCGTGGCGACGGGAACCACCTTCTCTATGCGGCCGCTGAATTCATCGCCCGGCAATCCGTCAACCGTGACGCGAACCGGGTCGCCAGCCTTGAGGCCACGGAGCTGCAATTCAGATATCGAGGCCTCGAAATAGAGGTCGCGAATGTCTGCGATCATCATCATTGGGAAGGCGCCTGCAACCTCGCCCGGCTCGGCCTTGCGCACGTAGACCACGCCGTTTATCGGGCTTCTGATGGAGAACTTGCTCAATTGCTGGAGCGCATAGTCCAGCGACGCCTGGGCCTGGCCGACCGCGGCGTCGGCGGTCTTGACCTCGGCGCGGCGCATGTTCACCTGGGAGCGCCCGGCGCGGGCCAGGCGCAGCGCCTCCTCGGCCTGGCGAACCTGGCTGCGCGCGACCTCGATCTGTTCGGTGCGGGGCCCTTCTTTCACCAGGCTCGATTGCTGTTGGGCGCTGTCGAGAGTGGCGGCTGCCACCTTCAGGGCGGTGCGCGCCGCGTCCACTTGCTGCTCGGAGATGGCCCCTTGCTTAAAAAGGGATTCAACGCGCGCCAGGTCTTTGCTGGCGTTGTCATAGTTTGCCTGGGCCTGGTGAACAGCGTTCTCTGCAACGAGACGTTCCTGCGGGCGAGCGCCCGTTTCGAGCATGCGCAGGTTGTCGCGCGCGGCTGAAAGGGCGGCCTCGGCCTGCTGGATCTGGGTTGAGGTCTGCGTTTCCTGGAGCGCCAGTCCTGCCCTGGCCTGGTCGGCCATCGCCCGGGCCGAAGTGAGGGCGGCGCGGGCCTGCGCAACACGGCTCGTGGCGTCCTTGTCGTCGAGCTGAATCACCACCTGGCCCGCGCGCACCGATTCGCCCTCGCGCGCCGCCACGCGAGAGACGATGGCGTTGACCTCAGAGACCAGGGTCACATCCTGGTAGGCCCGAATGGTGCCGGTGAGGAGCACGGTCTGCTGCACGTCCTGCGTGGTGGCCGGCGCCACTTCCACCAGGACGCCGACCTCTTCGCGTCGCGGCGCATGAACGCCCCTGCGACAGCCAGCCCCGGACAGGGCCAGCCCCACCAATGAGATTGCAAGCAAGGCCAGCAGGCGTCGTTTCATTCCCTTGATCCCCGGCACGCGTGAGCAGGCAAGCACAGATCACACCCTGCCAGTTTACCACGTTTGGCTAACGCGGTAAACACCAGGTGATAGCAGGCCAAGCAGCGCGCGCCGATCTGCTAGATCTTGATGTCTATCACGGCGGAGACGCCGACACCTGGAACCCGCAGCTTCTCTGCCTCCTGCACGGGCTTCTTCGTGCTGACGGGGATCAGCGCCTTGGCCCTTCCGGTCCCGAGGCCGATCTCGATCTGCAGCACAGCCTGGACGGCCTTAACCTTTTCGGGAACACCGACCACCTGGGCGGCGCCGATGAACCCTCCCGCGCCGAGCGAGAGTATGGGGACCACCTTGGTGGCGCCTTGCACCTCGGCCTGGTGCTCTTTGAGCAGTTTGTTTATCTCGCGGTCAATGGGGCCGGCTTCTTGCTTGACGACGAAGCCGATACCGAAAACCTTTATCAAGTCGCCGATGTCCACCGCAAGGGCCGCTCCGGACAACATTACGGCGATCGCCGACGCCAAGACGATTCTTTGCCTGATGCTCTTCATCGTTGTCTCTCCCGCTAGAACTTCACCAGGCCCAGTTCGCCCGTGGCCCAGACGCTGCAGCCCTGCACGCGCTGCAGCTTGTCGGTGCGGGTCGAAGAAACCGGGATGTAAACCCGGATCCGGAACGCACGCTTGAACTCGAGCTCCAGTTGGGCCACGCCCTTCACTTTCGCCACTTGGACCTCGGGGCCGACCACCTGCGCGACCCCGAGGTGCACGCCGGGGCTCCCCACGCTGAGGATGGGGACGATCTTCTTCCCGGTTTCGGCCCACGACACGCTCTGGGCCTGTTGGGTTGCTGCCCAGGCGGCACATGCCAGCAGAAGGCCGCATGTTGCAGTCACCAGGGCAACCGACAGCGGACTGCGAATCCTTCTCATGTCGCTTCCTCCTCCTTGGTCTTGCACGGCATTCGGATGATCTGTCGTCACTTTGATGGCAGCACAACGCTGCGCGCCAGGTGAGGCGGGGAATCGGGGTCAAGCCCGCGGCTGAACGCGGCCTGAAGCGCCAGCAAGTGCGCGGGCGGAAGATAGAGAGGCTGCCGCAGATGGTCGGGTAGGCCACTTGCCAGTTCGACGACGAACTCCGCCGCCTGGTTCAGTTCGGGGGTGGCCCGCTCGCAGATTGCGAAGATGCGCGCGCCGAGTTTGGCCAGGTCTTGCAGCACAGAGGCCTCGGCATCGAAAGCATGCTGAGAGACCATTGCCACCACGAGCATCTGCGGCCCGCATTGAGCCATGGGCCCGTGGCGGAACTCGAGGGTCGCGAAGGCCGCGCTGGGGACAAGGGCCATTTCCTGCATTTTCAGCCGTGCTTCGTTTGCCACTCCCCAGAGCGGGCCCGTCCCCAGGAAGGCACATTGGCGGATCTTTTCAGCATCCCACGCGTTCCCGAGCACGGTCTTGGCGGCCTTGAGCGCGCCGCGGCATCGCTCAGGGAGGGTGCGCAGGGATGCAACCTGCGCGCCCGAGCAGACCTGCGACAGCATGTCGCCAGCAATCAGCGAGGCGAGGATCATGCCAGTGACGGATTTCGTGGTGATTACGCTCTCTTCGTTCAGCCTATGTAGGACGAGCGATGCAGGTGCCGCGCGCGCGAGGCTGCTCTCCGGCGCGCACGTGATGGCGATGCCTTTCGACCCCTGTGACATGGCGTGCCGCAGCGCGAATACTGTCTCCGAGGTTTCCCCGGAACGCGATACCGCAGCCAGCGCACGCCCCCGCCAGGGCCGCGCTGGATCCTCGAAAAGATAAACCTCGGATGAGGTCTCGGCGCGCGCGGGGATACCGAAGGCGCGAAAGGCGCCGGCGCACGAAAGGGCCACGTGATAGGCCGAGCCGCAGCCGCAAAACACAAACTCGCTTGCCCCGGCAGTATCTTCCAGGGCAGCCAGCATGGTGGGAGCATGGTTTAGCACCCATTCCCATGCTTCCGGCTGCTGCCAGATTTCGCGCTCGGTGAGGCCGGGCATCAGGTGAAAGTGGCGCTCTCTAGGCCTTGCGCCGGGGTGACATGGGCCGCGGCCCGCGCGGCTCTGGCAGGTGTACGGCAGCCAGGGATTCGGAATGCCGGATGTGGACCGACGCTCGCTCTATGGTGACGATCCAGGTCTTGCCGCCGGCTTTTTTCCAGAGGGCCGCTTTTGTGCCAGGCTTATCCCAGCGCAGCTGCGCGCCTGGGAGGGCCTTCTGGTAGAACTGCGCGATCTTGGCGGGCTGATCTTTGCTCCGGAGAGTCACCTCGGCGCGCAGCTTGGCAACTTTCCCATCGGCGGTTTTCACAAGGTAGCGCGAACCTGACATCACGCGAGCGTGAGGGTAAAAGGCGACGGCCACGTCAGAAGCAGTCGCGCGGGGGACGAATGTTGTGGTTACGGTCCCCTCCTTGGTCGGTATGCGCTCAGTCCTGGCCTTGGGCGCGCGCTGCGCGCAAGCGGCGCACGCGCAGATAAGTGCTGCGACGATCAGGGCTCTTCTGGCTTGCATGAGGGGCTCCTTTCGCGGCCGCGATTTCTAGTCCAGGAAATCCTTGAGCTTCCTGCTTCGGCTTGGCTGCTTGAGTTTTCGCAGCGCCTTGGCCTCGATCTGCCGAATGCGCTCGCGCGTGACCTTGAAGTGCTGGCCTACTTCCTCGAGGGTTCTCGCGTAGCCGTCATCGAGCCCGAAGCGCAGTTTCAGGACATCGCGCTCGCGCTCGCTGAGGGTGTCGAGAACGTCCTCGAGTTGCTTGCGCAGCATCAGGTTGCTCGCAGCCTCAGCGGGTGAGATGGCCTCGGGATCCGGGACGAAATCGCCCAGATGGCTGTCCTCTTCCTCGCCGATGGGTGTTTCGAGGGAGAGCGGTTCGGGCGCGATGCGGATGATCTCGCTGATCCTGCCGACTGCCTTTCTTTGCTCCTCCGGTGTGGAGAAGGGGCCCTCCATATGCTCGGCGATCTCCTCCCAGGTAGGGTCGCGGCCCAGTTCCTGCAACAGCTGGCGTGAAACCTTGGCCAGGCGGTTGATGGTTTCGACCATGTGAACCGGGATGCGGATCGTTCTGCCCTGGTCGGCGATCGCGCGCGTGATGGCCTGGCGAATCCACCAGGTGGCATAAGTGCTGAACTTGAAGCGCTTGCGGTAGTCGAACTTTTCGACGGCGCGGATGAGCCCGATGTTCCCCTCCTGGATTAGGTCGAGGAAGGACATGCCCCTGCCGCTGTATTTCTTGGCGATGCTGACCACGAGGCGCAGGTTTGCCTCCGTGAGGCGCGCCTTGGCGCGGCCGCCCTCGCGCAGCACGTCATCACTCCACCGCAGCAGACCTGCAACCTGGCCGGCCGACACCTTCGCCCGCTGGGCGATTTCGCTGAGGCGGGCAGGGCGGTTGTGGTCGCGCTCGATGCGCTCTCTGGCCACCAGGCAGCGAAGCGCCTTTCTGATGGTGATGGTCGGCTTGCCAAGGATCGCAGCCGCATCGTAGCGCCGCCGGTCGAATTGGCGCTGGCTCTCCTCCTCGGGCTTGGTTTCGCTGCGGAACTGCTCCCAGACCTTCCTCATCATCAGCAGTTCGCGCACGCGGCGCATGCTGCACGCCTTGTGCGCGCGCTGATAGATGGCCTTGCGCCTGCGGTACTCGCTCAGGTGCTGTTGAAGCTCGGAGCGGGGAATACGGGCGGGCTCATCTTCGGCGCGGGAAATCTCGCGCTCCAGGCTGGCTTCGCGCAGGGCCAGGTCGCTCAGGCGCTGGCTGACCATGGTTTTCATCTCGGCGTGCACGGCATCCGGGGCCGGGTCGCCGGGGGCGGTGGCGAAGACGCGGCGCTTGAGCACGTCCTCCAGGATGTCCAGTTCCTCGCGCAGCCTGTCATCGGAGGCGCGCTGGATTGCGGCGGGAATCTCGTCCAGGCTGGGCTCGCGGCTCAGCGTCTGAATGCTGTAGGCCCACACGCGCGTGAGCCTGCTGAGCAGGGTGGCGCGCTCGAGTTGTTTGGCGAGCGCGATCTCATCCTTCTGAGACAGCAGCGGAACCTTGCCGATGTCCCTCAGGTAAACGCGCACCGAGTCATCCGGCGATACGGTTTCGACCTCCACCTCGGGCTGCGCGGCTTCGCTGGGGGCCGCTTGTGCAAGCGGGGGCGTGGGTAGTTGAGTGCGGTCAACCACCTGGATACCCCGGCTCTCCACGGCGCGAAGCAAGGCGTCAATGCTGTCCGGGTCGCTCTCGCCGGGGAGGGCGTCGCTGATCTCGTCGTAGGTCAGCACGCCGCCCTTGCGGCGGCCTTCCGCGAGAAGGCGCTGCAGGTCGGCGGTACCGCCCTTCTGGCGGGCGCCTGCCCGGCTGTTTTTTTGTTTGGTCGTCATTTCGGCTATCTGCCTGCACTGCGGCGCCCAATGCGCTTAGAGAGGCGGGTTTTCTCCCTCACGAGTTGCTCGCCCTCCCCGGAGTGTGCTCTTTCTTCGAGTCGGGCGAAGTACTCGTCCGAGCCTACCTCGACCGGCTTCCCGCAGGCCGAATCGCCAGGGCTCTGCGACCCCGCACGCGCGAACCGGTCGCCCGCCATCCGCATGACTTGCTCGCTCTCCCAATCCTCCAATCGCTCGATCAGGGCGCCGAGTTCGCTCTCGCTGCCGGCACTTTCGAGCACGGCAAGTTCGGCAATGCGCTGCAGGCCCTCTTCGCTGCAGAGTGCCCGGACGGCCTCCACGTTAACAGCCAACCCTGCCTGCACCAGGCCGCAAAGAGCGTTGAAGACCTGCAAGTTCGCCTCGTCGCTGAACAGATGCGGCCTCATCCTGGTCAGCCATGTTCTCGCTATTTCATCGTTCGACACGAGTGCCCATAATACCTGCCCTTCCGCCTGCAGGCGGGCTGCAATCTGGTCGCACTGTGCGGGCTTCGCCGCGGCAGCCTCACGGGCCGCCCTGCGCGCCCCGGGCCTGGCGTGCAGTTGTTTCCAGATGGCATCCTCGACCACGGCGGCGCGCTCCTTGCTGTCGCCCGCGTGGCGCTCGGCAAGCCAGTGGACCCAGCGCTCCCGCTCAATGGGGTCCGACAATTCCGCAGTCGCGCGAACCGATTCGCGCAGCACGACCTGCCTGGCCTCCTCCGTTCTCCCGCCATACTGTTCCTCCAGCAGGCGCAGGCGGCACTCCATGATGGTGATCGCCTGGTCAGCGGCCTTCTGGAATGCCTCGGCGCCGTCCTCGTGGATGAAGCTGTCCGGGTCCTTTCCCCTGGGCAGCACGACAACTTCGGCCGACAGGCCCACGGTCTCGAACATCGCCGCGCTGCGCAGCGTGGCCGCAAACCCCGCCGAGTCGGCATCGAAGGCCAATTTGGCCCGCTCCACATGGCGGCGCAGCAGCCGAGCCTGGTCGGAGGTGAGGGCAGTGCCCATGGTAGCCACAGTTTGCTTCAGGCCGGCCTGGTGGCAGGCGATGCAGTCGAAATACCCCTCGACGACGATCGCTGACCCTGCCTGCTGCATGGCCCGGCGCGCAAGGTCGAGCGCGTAAAGCGCCTGGCCCTTGCGGAAGAGCGGCGTTTCCGGAGAGTTCATGTATTTTGGCGAGTCGGACGATTCGTCGGCCGGCAGCACGCGGCCGCCGAAGCCGATCACCGCACCCTCGGCATTGCAAACCGGGAACATGATCCTGCTGCGAAACCGGTCGTAGTAACCCGGGCCTTTCTGCTTGGGTAGGCAGAGGCCGCTGGCGGCGATGTCGCTTGCAGAGGATCCCTGCTGGCGCAGGAAGGTGAAGAGTTGCTCCCATCCGGCAGGTGCGTATCCGATGTCGAAGGCTGCAATGGAGTCGTCGCTGATTCCGCGCCCGGCCAGATAAGCCCGCGCGGCGGCGCCGTCGTTCGAGCGCAGGCGGCCTTTGAAGAATCCTGCAGCAGCCCTGTTGATTTCTGCAAGGAGGTTGCGCTGCGAGCGCTTCTCGGGGCTGGCTTCCCTGAGGGTTATCCCGGCTTTCTGGGCAAGCCAGCGCGCGGCCTCGATGAATGTTAGGTTCTCGGTTTTCTCTACGAAGTTGAAAACGTCGCCTCCAGCCTTACAGCCGAAGCAGTGCCACAACTGCTTCTGGGGGTTAACGAAAAATGACGGGGTCTTGTCCTCGTGAAACGGGCAAAGGCCAACCAGGCGGGAGCCGCTGCGCCGCAGGGATGTGTGGGCGGAGACGATCTGGACAAGATCGCTTCGGCGGCGCACTTCTTCGAGGTCGTGGCTCGAGCGAGATTCCACTAATGCCCCCAATGCACTGCTTCGGTGAAGGTTTCACTGCGGTGTTCGGCGCGCAGTTGCCGGTTCCTTTCAGCGGTTCGGAAATTTTGGCGCGATCTCAGCCCGCTACTGGGGTGGAACCGGTTTGCCGCTGTGGCGCACTTCGAAGTGCAGGTGCGGCCCCGTTGAGAGGCCAGTAGAGCCAACCGCGGCAATGACCTGCCCGCGCCTCACCTTCTGCCCCGCCTGTGCCACCAGAGAGGAGCAGTGGCCATAGACGGTCGAGACGCCGCCGCCGTGGTCAATGATCACGCAGTTGCCATAGCCTCCCCACCAGCCCGAGTGGATAACATACCCGGCCCCTGCGGCGTGGATGGGAGTGCCCGTGGGGGCAGCGATGTCAAGCCCGTTATGGAATGCGCGCACTTTGTAGATGGGATGGATGCGATAGCCGAACCCCGACACGATGGGCCCAGCAACCGGGCGCATGAAACTGCCGCGCCAGGGGCGCATGAAGCGCGTGCGGCCCGCTGGTGAGCGCTGAAGGCGCTGGATCATGGCTTCGATTTCGCGGCTGTTGCGCTCGAGTTCGGCAAGCGCGCGCTCGTAGGCGGCGCGTTCCTGGGCCAGTTGGCTGACCCAGCGGGCGCAGGCAGCGGTCTCGCGGGCAACGGCCTCGTGCTTTTCGGCGGCCTGGGCCTGAAGTACGCTGACCTGCTCTTTCTGGCGCTGCACGGTGGCCCTGTAGCGGGCTATGCGCTCTGTTTCGTCCTTGATCTGGTCCAGCAGGTCGAGGTCCTGGCGAGCAATGCGCTGCATGAGGTACATGTTATGGGCAAAATCCGAGAAGCCCGAGGCTCCCTGGGCCAGGCCGAACGGCTGGGAGTGGCTTCGAGCGTAAAGGATTCGGAGCCGCTCGGAAAGAGCGGCCACGTGGCGTGCGAGCCTGTCCTGAGCAGCGTGAAGTTCGCCCGTCGCCTGTTGCAAGGCGGCCTTCGCCTGTCTCAGGCGGGTGTTGGCAACCTTGAGCTCCTGCCTCGCGGACTTGAGGCGGGTGCGGCTTTGAGCGTAAGCGCGCCCGGCGATGAATTGCTTCTTCTTGGTGACCGCCAGGCGCTGCCTGACGCGGGGGATTCTTGCATCTATGGCGCGTTTCTTTGCGACGAGGGCAGTCTTGCTTGATGGGAAACTGCGCTTGACGGCGACAGAAGGTCTTCTGTGGCGCCGTTTGGCTGGGGCTGCCGGCGCCGACAGGGCGCAGGCGATGCCCACGCATAGGATCAGGGCCAGTTTTCGCTGCGTGCGGGAGCTTGCCAAGGTCTCTTGCGCTTGCCTTAGCCGGAATCGCCAGTGGAAGGATTATACCACAGAATCCCTATTTGTCGAGAGCCTCGAGCCTGCGGCTGCAGCGCGCGTTCGGGATTCTATCGTAGGGCGGGCGTGGGCACGCCCGCCATAGGCGGCCCTGGGCAGGGCCGCCCTACAAACGAATATCTAGGGTCGCCTCGCGGCGATGGCGATTCCTTCCGATGGTACGCCCTTATCGTCGGTGAGCCGCAAATACATTCCCCAGTTGCCTGTGGTCTGGGCCACCCTGACGAGGAGGGTGGAACAGCAGGCGGGAAGCGCGACAAGTGAGATAACCAGCACCGATGTAAAGCGCGACGTTTCCGATCGTTTACGCCCTTGGCTGTAATGCCAACCCGCTATCTCACGAGATCAAAAAGCGCTTCGACGGTCGTTGGTTCTCGCAGCTGGGGCAGCATGACCCACTCCTTCTCGATGTCGAAGGTATCCACTCGCTGGCCGTTCACACTCACGCGCGCGAGAGGCGCTTTTTGCGGGTGGCGGAATCGCACGATTGTCTGCTCAGGTGGCTCTCGCAGGGGCGCGAGAATGTGCGCGATGATGCGCGCCCCGCGATCGAGGGCGCGCATCTCGAAGCTCATGGGCCCGAAATGGGTTGCGGCGTTGCGTATTGCGACGGCCTGCCCAGTTCCCAGCCAGGCGCGAGGCAGGCCGCGGGCCAGGTAGAGCGTGTTTCCGTCCTCCTGAATGAACATCATCCTGAGCCACATTGCCGCCATCGCCTCGTCTGAGGTCTTGAAATGGTCGCCCGCCCAATCAGCGAGGGTTGGCAGCGGGTGCTCGGTCATAGCACGAATGTCGGCGCGCCAGCAGGCGGCGAAGCCGTTGAAGAAAGCGCGCAGGAAGTGTTGTATCTCGTCGCGGAGCAGATACGGGGGAAGGAAGTACAGAAGGTTGGGCTGCATGCTGAACCCGCCGCGGCTGAACCACTGCGCGTCGAAGTTGTCGAGCGGGTAGTTGTAAGGGGCGTCGAGGTAGCGGTTGTCCTCGTAGTCCTTCAGGACCCAGGTTGATTCCTGGCTGCGCGGATCGAGCACCGTGGTCGTCAGGTTGATGGAGCCCTCGAGAACTTCGCGGATCCAGCCGAAGTCGCGCCCTCGCCAGTAAAGGCGCGAAGGATGGTGGGGCACGTAGGTCCCATCGCGTAAGCGCACCGCTGGCGACCGGATCATGCACTCGCGGAAGCCGGCCAGCAGGTCGTCGCGATAGGATGCGGCCTCGCGCTTCATGCGCTCGCCGTCAGGGTGGCCTGCATCGGAGAGCGCTTCGGCAGCGGACATCAGCCCGCGGCAGGTGAGCGCATTTGTGGAGAGCCAGTAGCAGAAGTCGGTGACATCCTCCAGTGAGCCGGCGGGCAGGAAGCCGTACTCGAGCACGCGCCTTCCTTCGGCATCGGTGCGCTTGGTGGCCTGCCGCTCGCGAAGTACCCACTCGCAGCCGGCGATGAGCGCGTCCGCAATACTCGTCAGCCAGGCGCGGTCGCCAGTGCAGCGGTAGTGCTCGGCCAGTCCCCACAGAACCCAGCCGTGGTGCTGATTGTATCCGCCCGATTCATATCCTCCGGAGCCGTAGAACAACCCTTCCTTACCCTCGAAGTTGCCCGGCAGGCCGACCGTGCCCTGATAATGCAGGTAGGTGGCGAGGTGGCGGCGGGCCTCTCTGTGAAGGCCCCGCCGGTCGAGCTCCATGATCTGCATGATGGCTTCGTTGGAGTAGTTACCGTAGTTGAACGAACTGACGCGGCCGATGATCCGCTCGGAGCCGATCTCGTAGTCGTCGTTGATGAGGATATGGGTGAGATGGCTTCGGTAGAAATCGGTTATGTCCTGGTCGGGGGTGGAAATCTGGGCAGCGCTCGAGAGACGACCTTCCCAGTAGCGGATCACCTCGGCCCGCTCGGCATCGAAGTGCTTGGCTTGCAGGTGCGCAATCTCCTCGGGGGCCAACATGCACAGGAAGGGAACCTTGAGCACGATCGAGTGGCTCGCGCCGGCGGGTAGTTCAACCCGATATACGAGGCCGTCGCCGTCCGGCACGAGGTCGCCCGCGCCGCGCGTGTCAATCGCCATGCGCAGGTATTCTTTCCCGGCCGCGGCCCAGAGGAGAGAGCCTTCCGCGCGCAGACGCTCGCGTATCCTGGGCTCTGCGAGGTTGCGGGAGATTGAAGCGACGCTCTCACACTCGTAGGTCATGAGGTTGAACGGCTGAGAGACCACAACCGGCTTGTCCCCGTTGTTCAGGAAGGTCAGCCGCAGCATGCAGACAACCGGGGCATCGCCTTGGATGGGGCCTGCGAGAATGCTCTGCTCCAGAGGCGTGGCAAAGGCGTCGAGGTTCACATCAAGAGCCTGGCGCGAGAAGCGTGATTCGAGCAGGGGCAGATACCCGCGCTCAATGCGCCGGCCGCTGGGCAGCCAGCCCTCCCAGGCGAAGCGCAAGGCGAAAGCATTGCCCTCCCATCCCAGGCGCGGCGTGTCAGCCCCCGGCACTCTTCGAATGAAGCCGGCTGCGGCGAACAGGTCGCCGTTGGGGGCGATGCCGAACTTCTGTCGCGCGCCTTCGCAGCCGATGATGAAATGCATCGGCCCTTTCGGCGGCTGCTCGCGCAGCGCCCTTTGCAGGCTCTGTTCGGGCTCGGCTGCAATCGCATCATAGCGGGAGACGTCGGTGCGCAGGCTGGATTCGAGTTCAGGGGAATAGCGAAGATTCCGCGCGGTCTCGGTCACCAGGACGCCGAGGTCGGGGATCCAGATCGGGCGGCCGTCGTCGAGGTCGCTGGGGCGGAATGACACGTTGAGGCCGGGGGAGCGCAGGGTGATGATAGTGTGATCGTAGGAAAGCGGCACTGGCTTCGCGCAGGCCACCTTCAGGCGCAGGCGCGGGTCGTCGGCCTGGGGTATGCGGGCATCGAGCAAGACACCGTTGTAAAGCTCCACTCGGCCATCCCAGTCCGGTGGGCGCCCTGCAAACCCCTGCGCGTGTACAGTTCCACGAGTCCCCCTCTCCCCTCCCTGAGGGAGGTGTGGGACAGGCGCACCGCCTGTCCATGCCTTCACAGCCGAGGGCGGCTGTGCCACACCCCCACCTTCATCCTCCCCCATCAAGGGGGAGGAAGGATTGTGAGACGGCCGGTCTGGGGGAGAAGCAAATCCGCAGCCAAGTTCGACCGAGATCTCGCGCGTTTCCAGGGAGGTGTCGGTGAAGATGCACACTTGTGTTGCTGGCGCGCATCCGGCGGGTAGGTCTATCTGCAAGCCCAAGGTCTGGCGATAGGAAACATTGAAGTCGGCCAGGTCGGGGAACTCGCGGCGGGCGAGGGGCGCGAATGTGATGTGGACCTGCCTACCTTTTCCCTTCACCATCACATCAGCGGCAGCCCACTGGCCGTTGAACCAGTCATCGCGCGGCTTCCAGCCGGCCCCGCCGACTGCGCCCCTGGCGAGGTCGGCGGCGGTGGCGCGCGATTGAGGCCAGTGGCATCGCCAGTAAGAGACCTTTATCTCGGCACGGCGGGGAGCCGGGCCTTCGTTGGCGAGGGAGAGCACGATGCGATGTATGTCGCGTGGCTCCTCCCACCGGAAAACGAGCCGCCGGCCTTCTCGATTCACCTCGCGATAGGCGAATGGTGCGATGTCGAGGGTCACGTCAGTTCGCTCCGCCCAACCGACATACCGAGCGGAAGTTCTGTCCGTGCGGCGTACTTTCCTGTGGCGAATGTTGCACCCCGCTTCTATTGCGCGCCGCCGGGGCCACGGCAGAAGGCCATTCCTGGAAAGTGCTCCGGTCGCTTGTACGCGCAGAATGAGGCGGACAGTGCAGGCTTTGAAAAGCCGGGGGCGAAGCACACGCTTGAGGAGGGTGCGATGAGTGCGCCAGGGCGCGAAAGATTGCGCGTAGAGGCGCTGCGGTGCGACCTTCCCGGCGCTTCTGAGGTTGTCTCGCTGACCACCGGGAAAGATGGCGCAATCTACGGCGGCACAACCGGGGATAAAGGCCACTTGTTCTTCCGCTTCGATCCCGCCACCCGCTCGGTGACCGACCTGGGACGCCTGGTGAAGAGCGGCACGCAACTGCACACCCGCAGCAGGCCCATCGAGCAGAAGATCCACCACGCGCTCGTTTCCGCCCCTGACGGCGCAATCTATGGAGGGACGGGTCAGAACGTCGCCATCGGCGGGCCGTGGTATAAGACCGACGAGGATGAGGGCGGGCATGTATTCCGTTACGATCCTGCAAGCGGCAAATGCGAGGACCTGGGCATTCCGGTGCCGCACGAGTGGATAATCAACCTGACATCGAACGTGGAGTGGACTATCCTCTATGGGATGACGTATCCGCTCAACCACCTGTTCTCAGTTGACCTGAGAAGTGGAGGGCTGCGAATGGTCGGCCAGGTGCGGGGGCTGACAACGGGCGACAGCGGCGCGAGCCACGAGATAATCTGCGACCTGGCGGGGAACGTCCATGGCTCGTGCGGGGAGGGGTACCTTTTCAGATACGAGCCGGAGCGCGGCGAGGTTGTTGAGACTGACATCCGCCTGCCAGGGGGCAGTGTGCGGATTGACGCGCTTGCGCGTGATGCGAAAGGCCTGATCTACGGAGCCTGCTGGGAGAGCGGGCACCTGTTTTCCTTCGATTCTTCAGAGCAAAAGGTGACAGTTCTCGGCCAGCCGAACCCCGGCCCGCGATTGCCGGCGCTGGTATTCGGCGCCGATGGGCTGCTGTATGGCGCCGCGGGCGGCGGAGATCAATATAACACCCGGACGGCGTTTGTCTTCTCATATGACCCGCGTAGTGGGAAGGTAGCGGAAGTTGGCGATATCTACGATCCGGCAGCCGGGATTCGCGGGCAGCGTATGCATGCCATGACCGTGGGACTTGATGGGATGCTCTACGCCGGCGAGACGGGTGCCGAGCGCAAGGCCGCGGGCGAGGTTGCAGAGGAGCCGTACCTCTACATCTGCAGGATTGCCGGGTAGCAGGATCTGCTGCTCAAATGCGCTCGCGGCCCACCACCGCTGGTAGGTGGTGACGGGTCTTCGTCGCCCAGCTTCGCACCCGCCGACAAGTTCGTTGAGCGTCCTGCGCCTGATTGTATTCTGCTATATATAGTCTGTAGACACATAGGATGCAGTTGTGGCACTTATGAATCGTGCTCCTTAAGCTGCGAGACGCGGTAGCGAGAAATCTGCGCCGCTACCGGAAGGCACGTGGGTGGTCCCAGGAGGATCTTGCGGACCGCTGTGGTCTGCACAGAACCTACCTAGGGGCAATCGAACGTGGTGAGCGGAACATTACGCTTCGCACGCTTGAAAGGCTGGCCGCCGCTTTCGAGGTGGAGCCTACCAACCTGCTGTCTGAACCCCCTGGCGGGCGAAGGCGATAGTTATGAAGATTCCTGCACGCCTACTCGCCAGAATACGGAAAGTCAGAGCGAAGCGCCCACGCACTGTCCTTGACCATATCCTGAAACATGGGCAGATCACCACCCAGGAACTGAGGGATCTCTATGGTTACAACCATCCGCCCCGCGCGGTGCGCGATGTGAGAGAGCACGGCATTCCGCTGGAGACGTTCAGGGTAGTCGGCCCTGATGGGCGCAAGATCGCTGCCTACCGCATCGCCATGCGCGCGGCTAGACGCGGAGCAGCTCCTCAGGGCAGGCGAGCTTTCTCGAAGAGGCTGAAGGAACTCCTGGTTGCCCGGGACGGGCCGCGCTGTCAGGTTTGCTGGACAGGGATGGAGGCCCGGTATTTGCAGATTGATCACCGGGTGCCCTATGAGGTAGCGGGTGAAGACGTAGAACCTGAAGCGCACCCAGAGAAGTTCATGCTGCTGTGCAGCTCCTGCAACCGTGCGAAGTCATGGTCGTGTGAACACTGCGAAAACTGGAGAGCAGCCAAACAAGTGACGGTATGCAAGACCTGCTACTGGGCAGGTCCTCAGTCCTATAGTCATATTGCGATGGCCCCTCAACGGCGTGTGGAGTTGATATGGACGGGCGCGCATGAAGTGCGGACCCATGATCGGGTCTGGGAAAGCGCGCAAAAGCAGGGGAGGACTGTGCAGGAGGTGATCCTGGAGATTATTGCCCGCCACGAGTGGCAAGACTCCTAAGCGCGTCCCGCGTAGAGACTCTCCTGTTCAGAAGTTCGGACGACCGCACCAAACCGGAGTAGGGCTGACCGGGCCGCTGGGGACACGTAAAGAGACTCCACGGTTATTTCCGCGCGGCCGATCAAGGTAGCTTGGGCGGACCGGCCCGCCGGCAAGGCGACCTTGAGCAGGTCTAGTGCGGATGGTAGTTCTGTGCCATAAGTATGGCCGCTCCGCTCGCCGTCGTAACTTAGCAAGAACGGTATGCCTCTGGCGTTGAGCTGGTCCAACTCTTGGACTAGGTCATCCACGCCGACGCCCCGAACGTATCTACGATCTCTGCCCGCGCTAATGCCCTGGTACGGTGGATCCAGGTAGACTACATCCCCCGGACCTGCATCTGCCAGAGTATCGCCAAAGTCAGCGGCGCGGACCTGTGCGCGCCCCGTCAACAATGAATGCGCACCCCTTAGCTCGCCACGCATGACACTCGGACGCATACCTAGCCGGCGGTTATCGGGCGCTTGATTGAACTCTCCCTGCGTGTTGAAACGGACGGAGCCCTTCACGCATCGTGCCAGCAGATAGAGAAGTAGCACTGGATTGCCTGTAGCGTTGAACTCAGCCCGTGCTCTGTCGTAGGCCCGACGCGGATCATCCAACTGATTTCGCCAGAGTCTCTCATAGCCGGCGGCGAGGCGCTCTGGATCCGAGATGATCAGTTTCCAAATCTCAACGAGCGGCCGCAGCGCATCCCCGATGATATATTGTTGGAACGCGCTACGGGTAGCGGCTGCAAGGGTGATCGCCGCTGACCCCGCAAATGGCTCGATCAGCCGCCCTCCGCACTTCGGCGTTATTGAGAGGATGCGTCTCGCCAGGTGGCGTTTGCTGCCTTGGTACGGTATCGGATGCGGCACCCGTCTCACACCCGTATATTATGCACCCCCGTTCAGCCCTGTCAACCCGCAATCTGGGCTTTCAACCCGATCAGCCAGCGCAGCCGCAAGAAGGCTAGCCTCTGACGTTGGGAGGCAGGTGGCGGTCTGCATCCGGCGGCGCCGATTCCGGACCCGCGGGCAAATCGCGCGCAGGCTTGCCAAAGGAGACGGCGCCGTGACCGCACTCGACCTTTACCTCTTCTACGAACTCCCCTGAGTATCGGTTCCCCCAGACGTGGGCGCTAATCACCTTCTTGCCGGCTCGTATCCCGAACGCGGGCCTGGAACCCGCGCGGCGCTCGATGCAGTTGTCCAGCACGTGAACATCTCTGACCGGGGATTCGATGAGAATCTCCGCGTCTTCCTTGTCAGTACAATTGTTGGCAATTGTGTTGCGTGCCACCAGCGTCGCGTGAGGTGCCATGACCTCGTCAGAGTCGCGGAAGAAGACCCCTGAGGCCGCGTTGTTTTCGATCCGGCACGCGACAATGGCGTTATTGGTATCCCGCCCACCGATGGAAACGCCGTGGTCGCCGTTGGCGATGAATTCGCAAGACTCGCATAAGCAGTGGGTGGCCCGCAGGCAGAAGAACAGGCCGTCGTGCCCGTTGCGCACGCACTTGCAGCGCCTTATCGCGCCGCCCACCGACCCGCTGCCGGGATGCAGCCCGTGCCCGGTATTGTTCTCAAGCCGGCAGTCTTCTATGCGCACGTGCGCGCACTGCTGGAAGCCGATGGCATCGCCATTCGAGTCGTGGACCACCACGTTGGAGACGGTGGCGCCCTTGACCGCGAGCAGGAATACGCCTGCGCCCCGGCAGCTATTGAGCGTGCGCGGGTTCTCGGCTTTGTTCCCGTCAATCACCAGGTCGCGCACTTCCACGTTGCGCACGAACTTCGCGCTTACCGGCGCGAAACTGGAGTAGATCTCTCCCCCATTCTCCGCCGCGTAGTCGTGGTTCAACATCTGGTCAATGCCGAAGCGGTCGCCGTCGCGCCAGATGAGGGTAGCGACGGTCTCGTAGAAGCCAAATGCATTGTTGTCGCGGATGGTCACGCCCATGCCGACTTCGAACTTCTCGGGCTCGGCAACGGAGACGTCATAATGGCCGTAGCCGAGGTACCCGATCAGCCTGGAGTATCGCTGCGGGGCCTTGCGCAAGATCGTCTCGGTGCCGGAGCCGACCAGCCTGACATTGTCGCGCAGATGGATGGAATCCTGCAGCAGATAGGTGCCAGGCAGCACCCTCACGGTGCCGCCTCCTTTCCGCACCGCCGTGTCAATAGCAGCCTGTATCGGCCGGTTGTCGGCGCCGCAGAAATCCGCCTCCGCAGTGCCGGCAGTCACAACTCTTTCGCTCATTTCACAGCCTCCGGATGCCAGGGGGCCGCCCTATCGTTTCTTTGCGGCGATGGCGCGGCGGAGGGCGACCGTGACCTCGGCGATCCGGCGCCGATTGCGCTGCAGCACATCGAAGCGCACCTCGTTCTGATCCTCGCCGGCTGTGACCTCGGCGATCGCTGCGGCGCGTGCTGCTTTCGCGGAACCGCAGATTGAAGGGTCAACGCCCGCCTTCTCCGCCTCGGCGATAGTGTCGTCGAGAACCAGCACGGCGGTAACATCCTGCACGCCATCGTGCGCGGCCCGCCAGCGCCGCGAGTCCACGACGTCGGTCCGATCAATGGTCACGGTGCCATAGTCCGGCTCGTGCGTCGGCCCCACCGCCCACAGATTAGTGGAGTAATAGACCCAGAACCCGGACCCGCGCGCTCCATCGCGCAGCGCCGACCATGGTTGCCTGCGGTAGAAACCCAGGGGGCTGAGCATGCGGACGTCGCCCGGCGCATCGTACATCCATACCTGGCGGCCGCGCGTAGAGATGATTTCGTGAATCTCCGGGCGGCCGGACAGGCCGCTCGCGGGCGCCCACACGTCAACCCAGGGGTCCAGCTCCCGGATCCAGTCGGTGGTGTAGGCCCCACCGGCAGGGTCGGCGTAGATGGGGGCCTGGGGATCGGCCTCGCGCAGGACTTTCGCCGCGGCGATCAGTTGCTCGATGCTTGTGTGTCCCGAGTTGCCAGGCTCATCCACGGGATAGAAGGCGAAGTGGCGGTAGTCTATTCCAATTGAAGCCAGGTGGCTCACGAACTCGCGCATCCACTGCTTGTAGGCCTTCTTCCAAACGGGTGAGTCCTGGCTGATGCCCGCCGGGGCGTTGAGGGGCAGCGGGCCAAAGAATAGGAACGGATCACCCGGCTTCGCCGCGGCGACCAGTGCATCAAGCGGAGCCCAATCCACCTCGCCGACCAGACTGCCCTCCGCGTCGCACGCGCGCGACGGAGTGGGCGCGTAAATAACATTCGACCCATGCGAGATCAGGTTGGCGATCACGCGGCCGCGCAGGGGCTCGGGGAATGCCGTCGGCCATGCCCAGTTGCACATTTTCCAGGGATAAGGGTATGGCAGTGCCACCGGCAGCACCTCGAGGCGCAGCGTGACATCTGCGGCAGCCGCCGACATGGTCAGCGACTGGAAGTGCAGCGCGAGGGCCCACTCACCGGGCGCGAGGTCCTTTGTATCCACTACCATCCACACCTGGGCGAAGCCGCCCGGCGCGATCTCTACCGTGCGCCCGCTGTTCATGCTTGGCAGCATATCGGGCACGGGCGTGGGGTTGAGCGTGGTGGGCATCCAAACGACTTGAAGAAATGTCAAATGTCTCTCCCAGGGGGCTTTCGCACCCCCGGGGCCGACCAGGTCAGCGGGTTCCACGCGCACGCTGAAAGGATCCGGGCTGAGGCCCATTAGGTTCAGACACAAGTCCTCCTTCTGGTTGCCATACGCCCAGGCGGAAAAGGCGGGCTTATCCGAAGCAGATTCGGGCAGCTCGTCGCGCGGGTCCGCGTTATCCCAGGGATTGGCATCCTGCCAGACCGCGCACAGCATGTCGGGCGCCGCCGAGGCAACCTTGCGGGCGAAACTCGCGAGGGCCTCCTCTCGACGGGCCTGTGCGCGCAGCGCCGCCGCCGCGTCGAGTACCTCCTGGGGAATCGGAACATCAGCGGGGAGGCTGTCGAACCGCGCCTTGACTGTGGCGAGGATCGCGCTCAGGCTCGATCGCCGCCGGGCCAGTTCGGCAGCGATCGGCGCATCGGCGGTGAGGGCCGAAGATGCTGCTGCGGAACTCCTGAGCGCCGCCGCGATCATTGTGCGCTCGGTGGCGAGCGGCTCAAAGGTGAAGTCCCTGGCGTCCTGCAAGAGCGCGCGATGCTGCGCCGTGTCGAGCAGGCGAGCGTCAACAGTGTAGCGGCCGCCGTGGCCGAAAGGCAGATGAAGTTCCATGGATTGTTTTTCCGGCGAGGTGCGGAAAGCCTGCGTCAGGCGCGCGCCCTGCGGATCCACCAGCGATACTTCAACGCACCCCGTGGCGGGCGTGCGGACAGCCCAAGCGGCGGCAACTCGGTTATCGCCCAAGATGGCCTGGAAAGTCTTCGGCAGGAGCGCGCCTTTGGGAGCGGCAGCCGCTTTCGCAGTGGGGACTTTGCCCGCGCGCAGAGGCAGTTGGCACCCCGTGAGGGCGGCATTGGCGCGATAACAGGGCCACAGGACCGCTCCCGCCTTTGTGGGGTTGCCGAAGCGGTAGGCGAACACCGTGTTACTCGAGCAACTGACGACCTCGAGCAGGCCGTCGTGATCCAGGTCGGCGATCACTTCCGCGGAGTTCGCCTCGCCATTCTGCGGATAGGCGCCGAGCAAGTTGCCCTGGGTGTCCAGAACGTAAAGGGAGTTGCCATCGGTGCCTGCCCCGCGCACTCCCACCACGATCTCGAGGCGGCCATCGCCGTCAATGTCGGCAACCGCGGGGCTCGAGAAGATGCCATTGCCTCCCACGGTGCGCTGCCACAGGCTTTGCCCGTTGCGCGAGAATGCGAGAACGTTGCCGTATTTGGTGCCGGCGAGGATCTCGTCATAGCCGTCGCCATTGATATCAGTGACGCTCAAGGCGCAGTAACACTTGCTTGCTATAGGCACGGTCCACAGCAGTTGGCCGGTGGGGCCGTCGAGGCAGAAGACGGCGCTGGTGGCGCCGGCCTTCAGTATATACACCTCGGGCTTGCCGTTGCGGTCGGCGTCGGCCACCACGGCGACCTCGCGCCCAAATTCGTCGGGGCCCGCAAATTCCCACAGCAGGTGGCCATCGCCGGTGAGGGCGATGACGCGCTGGGCGTCTATGCCGCAGACGTATTCGGGCTGGCCGTCGCCGTTCAGGTCCGCGACTGCGGGTGCGGAAATGTGTCCGGGCTCCGCAATCCTGAAGCTCCACCGATGGCCGCCCTTCCCGGTCAGGCAGGTGAGCCACCCGTCCTTGCCATGGATCAGGACGTCGAAGCCACCGCCGGGGTGCTGGGATAGCACCACGTTCGCAAAATCCTGAAAGGGATGGCGCACTTCATACGACCACTTGAGCTTGCCCTCCCCTGTGAGGGCGACAACGTGGCCGCGGACTGTGCCTGCCACGATCTCTGCCTTGCCGTCGCCGTCCACGTCGGCGCATGCTGGCAGCGCGCCGACACCGTCGCCCATGTCGTACTTGAAAACCACTGCACCCTTGCCATCAATCCTCAGAATGTGGTTGTCGCCGCTGCCGACCACCACGCTGTCGGCGGCCTCAGCGCTGGGGTAGGGGACGGGTGATGAGACGCCGCGGGCAACCGCAGTGCTCCAGACGATCGTTCTCGCGAGATCGCCCGCCGGCGCCTGGGCAATCGAGGCCAGCAGTGCAACGGCGAACGGCACGATACGCAACACACACCAAATCACGCCGATACGCAAGGTCTTCCTCCTGTCCGCTAAGTCGGGGTTCACCAAGAGATTACACTCCGCACGCCGATTATCCTCGGGCTGCGATCACCCGTCTCCACGAGTAAATGAACGCGGGAACAGCCACTGCGGCCATGAATACCCCGATCAGGAAGTAGCCGGCGTCAACCGGGAGGCCGCGATCCCAGCCCAACAGCGTTGCCCCTCCAAACAAGGTGAAGAGCAGCCCCCCGTAGAACAGTGTTCTTGCGCCCGTATCAGTACCTATCCGTGCAATCTCTCCCGGCGTCAGCGACCGGGTCCAGCGCAAGAACGAACCAAATAGCGCCCCCAAGATCGCAAGCACCAGCATCGTCCCCAGCCCGAAGAACAGCCCGGGCATAAACCCAAGCCACGGGCTGGGCATCGCCGGGGCGGCCACTGTGTTGACGAAGATCGAGAAGCCTTCAAAACCGAAACCAGCGATGAACCCGTGGATTATCGTCCAGCGCGCCGGCATCACGTGGGCTGGCCCGGCTGCCGCTTCCGCCTCGTGTATCTTTGCGTCATGATTTCCCAGAAGATGCGGGTGCGGATGCGCACTGCGGCCAAGCAAAATCGCGCCCGCGGCCGACATCGCAATCCCGACCGCGATATAGACTATTCCGTTGACGGTTGGACGGAGCAGAAACGGAGTCAACGCCAGGTAGGCCAGTTCCGAAAGCAGGGCGCGCTGAACCGTGAAGGCTGCGGAGAAATAGATCCCCGCCCTCATGCCTGCTTTCCCGCTAGCGCCGCCGACGGCGTAACTGAAGGTGATCGGCCAGGTATGTTCGTCGGGTAGGACTCCGTGGAGCAGTCCAAGCAGGAATGAGTAGGCAAGCGCTACAAGCGGCTGCACCGGAAGATCCTGTAAGGTTTCAAAAACCGATCTGCACCCTCGCTAGGGCCAGGTTTCGAGTTCGGGCCCGGCATCCAAGGGGCAGGGATTGACTTCTGCCCGACGGCAAGACATCCTGCCGGCACTCTTGACACACAGCTTCACGGGATGATAAGTTCGTTGCGGCGGGACCTGAGAAGAGCACGGGGTTCAGGAAATCGAGAGCGCCGGGTTCCCGATAGTGCCCGTGCCGCACAACGCTTGATATAGTAGTCGGAAACCGACGCACCTGCTGTATCTTGTGGCCTCGGGGCCGTTAGCTCAGCCAGGTAGAGCACCGGACTTTTAATCCGGGTGCCGCAGGTTCGAATCCTGCACGGCCCACCACCCTCCGCCAAGCCCACTCCGCCGACGTCCCGATTCATCGGGACGAAGGCTGCAGGCTTCGGCTCGCGAGCCATTCTTTGGTCGTCGGAGTGGCTAGGCGGGGCGCAAGAGAGGAGTGGACGTGATTGTGGCTGCGAGCATGAGCAGGGCGAGGGCGAGCGACGCGCCGCTGATTCCGATCAGGGGGACTATTATCGTTGCAACGACCAGTGCGCCCAGGGCCGAACCCGCCAGGTCGGCCGCATAGATTAGCCCTCCTGCGCGCACGGGGCCGCTGTGCGATGCATAGGCGCTGACCGCAGCGGGGAACGCGCTGCCATCAACAAAGCCCGCCACCACCAGGAAAATGCCGACCAGTGGCATAGAGAGCGTCTCCCATCGCAGACAGGCGAGCGCCGCCAGGCTCAGGCTGGCTGAGAGCGCTGCGGCAGCAGCCAGCGCGACAAACAACCAGCGTTCTGCCCAGCCTTCTGCGCGCCTCGTGCGGCTCGTTGCCCAGATGGCTCCGCCTGCCAGGCCGGCCATGAAAAGGGCAAAGAGTATTCCCAGTTGGTGATAAAGGTAGCCGCGCGCGGCCTGAAAGACCAGCAGCGCGATGAATTCCCCACCCAGGCCGAATGCTCCCATCGCCGCTATCCCAAGCACGGCGGCAACCGGGCGCGACCATCTCCGGGGCGAAAGGGCGGCCCACAGTATCGCGGGCAAAATCGGGGGCAGAAACCACCACAGCGATAATCCCCTGATGCTATCGAAGACACGAGCCGCGCGGGGGCTCATCTGTTCCAACCATAGTGCCATCTGATAGTGGTAGGCTACCGGCGTCAGGTCGCCGTTTGGCCGGGTCGCGCGCTGCCCGCGAAGTGTGTCAAGCGCCATTTCGCGGCGGAAAGGCAGCAGCATTTCTCTCAGCGAGTAAGGGGTTACGAAATGGCAGCGCACGCTGCGCTGCCGCAGGCGGCCGGCGAGCAACTGCCAATCGGTGGTGAGGGTGCCGCGCCTATTCGACGCGAGCAGGAGCATTCTTTCGCCTGGCACGATCAGCGTGTCGGCGAAGACCGCCCGCAGGCTGTTGTAAACGCTGGCCGTTGCCAGGCGCATCGCGCCCCCGATGTATGCCTCCGATGAAGTGAGCGTGGTGAGCAGCACGCTGCCGGGATCCATGACGCGGCCGAGTTCGCGGTAGAACTCCTGGGTGTAGAATCGGTTCAGCGATGCGGTCATGGGGTCGGGCAGGGCAAGGACCGCGACATCGAACCGCAAATGCGTATTCTTGACGAACTGCCGCCCGTCGCCCAGATGCACATGCACGCGTGGCTCTGCGAGCGGAGCGACCAGTTTCGTGGGGAGCCATCTCCTTGCGAGCGCGAGGAGGCGCGGGTCGAGTTCGACGTAATCGAGGCGCTCAACCCGGTGCTTCAGGATTTCGCCCGCGACCCCGGATGCGCCGCCTCCAATCAATAGTACTCGCAGCGGAGCGGGGTGTTGCAAGAGCGCCATGTGAGCGAGCGCCTCGTTCGATTCCTGGTCCTGGGACGTGAAAAGGAGAACGCCGCTCTGGTAAAAGGCAACCTGCCTCGCGTGCCTGGCAACGACCAGGTTGCCGTATCTCGACGGCTGCGCCTGAACCACTTGGATGCTTCGCCACCTGGGGCTGTGCTGCAGGGTGGCCATTTCGGCCTGCCGCCCGGTGGGGCCTGCGGTCCCGAAGGCGACCCCGAGCGCCGCGAGAATAGCAATGGGCGCGGCGCGCTGCGCCGTTCTCTTGCCCACAGAAAAGAATAGCCAGGCAGCACCCAGCCAGTTGATAGCGCCCAGCAGCACCATGGTCTGCAGCGTGCCAAGCCGCTGTGCGACATAGAAATGGAACGCCAGCCCGCCTGCGATTGCGCCGATTGCCTCCAGCGCATAGACGAGGCCTACGCGGCTCAGCTGGCCCTCATACGGGGTCGGCCTCTCGCGAGGCTGCGCCCGGCACAAGAGGACAAATTGAACGCCGATCAGCACGCATATCGGTGCCAGCACCACCAAAGAGACGAGGAGAATATCCGAAATGCCCGGAGCCACACCCGAGGCCAGCCCCCGGAGTGGAACGCTGCGCGCAGCCACAACAGCAGTGGGCAGCAGCAGCCCGGCGGCCAGTTGCACCAATGCAGGCGCGAGGGCGGCCTTGTCTGACGTGGATTGGGCAATTGAGCCGATGGCGCTCCCGGCGGCCACGCCCACCAGCCAGACGCTGAGAACCAGGGCGATCGAAAGTTCGTTGCCCAGGAACAGGTCCAGCAGTTCGCGCGTGAGGGCGACCTGCGCGACGATGCTTGTGAACCCCAGTATCACGGCGGCGCCGCACAGGGCAGCCGCCGGATTGCTGCCAGAGCGCGCGCTGGTTTCGGCCTCGCTCACGACCAGACGCCCGGCACGGCGGTGCCGCAGAATTTGCATTTTCCGGCTTTGAGGTTGTTTTGGGTGATCTCGTATACGCGCCGACCGATGACGATCTTGCCGCATCGGGGGCAGACGGTGTTCTGGGCGGTATGGTCGGGCACATTGCCAACGTAAACGTAATGGAGGCCCTCGGCGCGCGCGATCTGGTAGCACCTGTCCAGGGTCTCATATGGCGTATGGGGTAGGTTCTTGAGGCGGTAGGTCGGGTAGAAGCGGCTGAAGTGCAAGGGCACGTCTCGGCCCACATTGGTCCTGACCCAGCGCGCGAGGTCGCGAATCTCGCGCTCGCTGTCATTGAGCGTCGGGATCGCCAGGTAAACTATCTCGAGCCACACGCCGCGGCTCTTGATGAATTCGATAGCAGCCAGCACGGGCTTCAGGGTGCCTGCGCAGTTGTCGTGGTAGAAGCGGTCGCGCATTGACTTGAGGTCAACCTTTATCGCTGCCAGTTCGTTGCACATTTCGATCAGCGGCTTGCGCTGGATGTATCCCGCGGTTACTGCCAGTGTGCGCACGCCCTGACGGTTGCCCTCTCGCGCGGTGTCCAGGACATACTCGGAGAAAACCACTGGCTCGGTATAAGTGGCAGCAATGAGGGAAAGGTGGTTGCGTTTCGTGAGTTCCACCAGGCTCGCAGGGGGCAGGTCAATGCTGCGCACTTGCTCGGCAGTGGACTGCGACAGTTGCCAGTTCTGGCAGTTCTTGCAGGCCAGGTTGCAGCCCGCGGTGGCGAACGAGAAGATCCATTGCCCGGGCGTGAAGTGAAAGAAGGGCTTCTTTTCGATAGGGTCAATGTTGACCGAGGCAGCGCGTCCGTGAACCAGGGTGTAATACTCGCCGCCGTGGTTCTCGCGCACGCCGCAGAACCCGCGCTCGGCATCGCCCACTTCGCACTTCCTGGGGCACAGCAGGCAGCGAACTTTCTTGTTGGGCAGGCGTTCGTAGAACTTTGCCTTTCGCACCCAGCGTCCGGTTGGGGATTGGGTGCTCTTGGGCGTCGCGGCGAGCGCTGCGCATTCGTGCCGGGCAAGGCCTTCCAGCCCGATGAGGGCAAGCGTGCCGCCCGCGGCTGCCTTCAGCCATTCTCTGCGCGTGAGGCCGTCCATGCTGTAGATCTACCCCAAAGCGACGCTGATGCGCTGGATGCGGTGGGGGTCTGCGATGCCCAGCCGGTGCTGGGCGTCGGCGGCGACAGCGATGTAGCGGGGCGGCCGTCCGGCCGCCGTGAGGCTGGGCAGCCCTGCCCGCCGCCGTAGTTCCTCGATTATGTCCCATCCGACGCGATCCAGGGCGACGGGGTCGGTGGCAGCCAAGATCGCGCCGTAGGCGGTGGTCGTGTTCGCTTTGAAGGTCGGGCCGCCATCGTAAACTACCCGCAGCGCATCGCAGATGATGAGGCGCTGCTTCTTGCTGATTTGGGGCGCCAGGTTGACGTCCGCAACGTACGGGGCACCGCCGTTGATGTGCATCTTGTTTGGATTGTTGATCGAGCCGAAATGGTTCTTCAGGCTCACGGTGATGCCTACCAGGTCGTGGTCCTTCAATATCGGCATGTTGAGCAGGGCGGTGCAGATCTCGGACACGATGCGGCTGAAACAGGAGGCTGCCTCGCCTGCGGTTGTTATTTCCTCGTCGTAGCCCACGCTGTCGGTGCCGAAACAGCGAATGCCGTTCGGCTTATCATTAATGGGATATGCTGCCGCATTGAGTTCGCCTGACTGGCGGTCGTAGATGATGATGTTGCGCGCTGGAATGTCGGCGCCTTGCAACCCTCTCGCGGCCGCCATGGCGACCGAGGGGTCGGTGCGCGTTCCGGGAGCGCCCAGGCAGTTGACCTTTATGCCGATGACATCATCGCGGTCGAAAAAGCGCCGCCACGCGGCGCGCGGGTCTTTCTCCCCCGAAAGCCGACAGACGGCCGTCTCGACCATCTTGGTCACCACTTCGTCGCGCACCTCGCCCGATGAATTGACGGCGTGTGGGCTGTTGACGACTACCACTTTGCCAGGCCAACCGGAACGATTTGCAACGGCCGAGGCCTCGCCGCCGGCTGCCTGCGATTGGCCCGGCCTCCATATCCCGCGCATTCCTGCCGCGACGAGCGCGACCCCTCCCGCGCCCATCAGCGTCAGTGCCCGGCGCCGCGTGATGCGCGGGTTCTTTTCATCAACGGTTTCGCTGTGGTCGCTACTCATGGAACTCCTGCACGGTGAAGACGTAGAGCGTTGCCCCGTGTTTCCACGCGTCGGCCGGCAGCCCGGCTTTCTGCTCGCACAACTCGGTCAGAAGAACATCCCGCGTCCAGCCCGTCTCGCGCGCCACCTGGGGCAGGAAAACCCCGCTCCTCCCTTCGTGCTCTACCACCACGCCGTGCTTTTTGATGTCAATTTGCTCGGCATCGGACACGCGGCGCAGCGGCGAGAGAACCGAAACCTCGATTTGGAGCAGGGGCAATTCTTCCTTGGTCACCGCCGGGAATCTGCGGTCCTGAACCGCGGCGGCAATCGCCATGTCCCTCACCGTGGTGCAAAGCGGCCCCCTCGGTTCGATGCTGCCGATGCAGCCCCTCAGGTTTCCGTGCTTCTTGAGCGTCACAAAGGCGCCGGCTGCCTGCTGCAGGGCCTGATCGTTGTCCGTGCAGGGCACGACATCGCCAGAGTTCACATAGCCCTCGATCGCGGTCCGGGCCAGGCGCAGCAGGCGCCTCTGCTGCGAGAGGTTGAGGGATTGCGCAACCCCAGGCTCGCGCACCGGGGGCGGGCGCAGGCTTTTCACCCTGTATATGGCAACCGCGCCGTAGCCCACCACGCGGCTGTGCTCTCCGCCGGGGACATCGCCCGAATTCGCGTAGCAAAGCACGCGCGCGCGGTTGGCTCCGAGTCGGCGCGCAGCCATCAGGATCGTCTTTACCGGCCCCTCTCCGCAGAGAGCGGTGGCGAGATTTGGAATGCCCTTGCCCATTTCGGCGGCGTCAGCGCTCTCGACCGCACGCGCGTCAAGGCTCTCGATCGCCTTCAGAGTGCGTTTGTCAACGCGGACAGCGTCCTCGTAGCTGGGGTAGTGCGACATGTCAGAACTTGCGATCAGCAGCGCCCTCTCGCGGCGTGCCAGGGCGGCCAGCGCTTTCGCCAGCTCCTCGCAATTCGTGTCGCCGAAATCCATCATCGTCAGCGGGACCAGGCGGAAGCGCTTCAGGGAACACTGCAGGAAGGGGACCTGCACCTCGACCGAATGCTCGGCACCATGACCTTCTGGCAGAACTCGCGCGCGCTTGTCGGCGGCGGCGACTGCCCGTTCGGCGGCACTGTCAACAGGAACTTCGCCCAGGGGGGTCCGCCACGCCGTCGCCCCGGACAGCGCCGCCCCGGGAAACGCTGCGCGATGGCTGGGGCCTACGATTACCACATCGTCGTATTGGTGGCCGCGCAACTGGCGGTAGGCGCAGCCAGCGACTCTCCCGCTGTATTCGTAGCCAGCGTGAGGCACGATGAGCGCTATCAGCTCGCCGCGCTCTTTGGCGGCGGTGGCCTGGTTGATGAACTGTTCGACAGCCTTTCGGAGCGCGTCAGCATCTGCCGGGTAAAATGATCCGGCGGCGATGGGGTCTCGCACCTGCGCGGCGGCGGCTGACTGAGGCAGCCGCCTTTGCGCTGCAACTGCGGCCAGGCATGCAGCCGCAGCAACCACCAAGGCCCCCAGCACGGGCCGCACCCAGGTTCTTCTCATGGCAGCACCAACCTCTCAAGGATTCTTGCAGATACGGACGGGTTGTGCAAGGGGTTGAAGGGCCTTTGCGGTTTCAGGGAGTTCTGTTAGAATACCGGCGCGGGGGCGGGTGCCTCCGGCCCTCGCACGTATTGAACAGGGGCAGCGGCGGTGATTCACCCGAGCAGGGAGGAGTTTCGCCTACTGGCGCAGCGGGGCAACCTGGTCCCGGTGTATCGCATCGTGCTGGGGGATATGGAGACTCCTGTCTCCGCCTTCCGCAAGATCGGGCACGGCCCGTATGCGTTCCTGCTGGAAAGCGTGGAGGGCGGCGAGAACGTCGGCCGGCACTCTTTCCTGGGCAGCGAGCCCTTTCTGATTTTCAAGAGCAAGGGCAACACCGTCTGGCTGAACGATAATCGAGAGGAGCGCCAACTCGTACTTCCAGCGGGCAAAGATCCTCTGGCCATGCTTGAGGAGATACTCGGGCAGTATCGCTTCGTTGCCTCGCCGGGCATCCCGAAGTTCTGCGGGGGCGCAGTGGGCTACATGTCCTACGATCTGGTCCGCTTCTTCGAGCGGATACCGGACAATGCGCAGGATGACCTGGGGCTTCCCGACTGCCTCTTCGTTTTCACCGACACCTGCCTGATCTTCGACCATGTGAAGCACCAGATCTGGCTGATGTCAATCGCGCTCGTGCGCGATGATCCAGATGCCGCCTACGATGAGGCCTGCGAAAAGGTCAACCATCTCGATCACGCGCTAAGGTCTGCGCCCCGACGCCGCGAGCCGCGCCGCAGGAGCATCGCGGCGAAGGTTACGCGCAACCTTACGCAGGCGGAATTCGAGCAGCGTGTGCAAAAGTGCAAGGAGTACATCGCGGCCGGAGACGCGGTGCAGATCGTCCTCTCGCAGCGCCTGACGCAGCCGGTGAAGGCCGAACCCTTCGACATTTACCGGGCACTGCGCTCGATCAATCCCTCCCCGTACATGTACTACCTGACCCACGAGGAGATCAAGATAATCGGGTCTTCACCGGAGCGCCTGGTTTCGGAGGAGGCGGGCCAGGTGATCACGCGCCCGATCGCAGGCTCGCGGCCGCGCGGCGGTTCGCCGGCCGAGGACCTTCGGCTCGAGCAAGAGCTGCTGCGCGATGAGAAAGAGCGAGCCGAGCACATCATGCTGGTTGACCTGGGGCGCAATGACCTGGGCCGCGTCTGCGAGTACGGCAGCGTGCGCGTTGATGAAATGATGGCCGTCGAGCGCTATTCGCACGTGATGCACATCGTGTCCAACGTGTGCGGGCGGCTGAGGAAGGACCTTGACCAATTCGACGTGCTGCGCGCGTGCTTCCCGGCCGGAACCGTTACCGGCGCGCCGAAGGTGCGCGCGATGGAGATAATAGAGGAATTGGAGCCGACGCGCAGGGGCCCGTATGCGGGGGCTATCGGGTATTTCAGTTTCACCGGCAACATGGATACGGCGATCACGATCCGCACTATCGTGATCCGCAATGGGGAGGCTCACGTGCAGGCAGGCGCCGGGATCGTGGCCGATTCCGTGCCCGAAAGGGAATACCAGGAGACGATGAACAAGGCCGGCGCGCTGCTGCGCGCCATCGAAATGGCGGAGGCCGGGCTGGAATAGAGGCGCTAAGCGATGATTGCGGTGATAGACAACTACGATTCCTTCACCTATAACCTGGTTCAGTATCTGGGCGAACTGGGGCAGGACCTGCGCGTCTTCCGGAACGATGTCATCAGCGTTCAGGAACTTGACGAATTGCAGCCTGCGCGCATCGTGATATCGCCGGGGCCTTGCACGCCGAAGGAAGCCGGCATCTCCAATGATGTGATAAGGCATTTCGGCGGCAAGGTGCCGATCCTCGGGGTCTGCCTTGGGCACCAGTGCATCGGGCATGTTTTCGGCGGCGAAGTAGTGCGCGCGGGACGCCTGATGCACGGCAAGACTTCTCCCATTCATCACGATGGCCGCACGATTTTCTCCGGCCTGCCCCAGCCCTTTGACGCTACCCGCTATCATTCGCTGTTGGTGAGGAGGGAGAGCCTGCCCGAATGCCTGGAGGTTTCCGCTTGGACGCAGGAAGGGGAGATCATGGGCCTGCGCCACAAGCAGTTGCTGGTGGAGGGCGTGCAGTTCCACCCTGAATCCGTGCTGACGTTGCCGGGCAAAGACCTGCTGCGCAACTTCCTCGCGCTCGAGGCGCCGGCGGGAGGATGAGATGCTGAAGCAAGCGCTGGCCAAGATAATCGAGGGATGTGCGCTGACGCGCGAAGAAGCGGCGCAGGTGATGCGCGTGATAATGCAAGGAGAAGCGCCTGCGGTTCAGGTGGCAGGCCTGCTGGTCGCGCTGCGCGCGAGGGGCGAAACGGTTGATGAGATTACCGGCTTCGCGCAGGTGATGCGCGAGAAGTCGGTGCGCATAGAGTGTAGCAGGCGGCCGCTGCTGGATACCTGCGGAACGGGCGGCGATGTGGTGAAGACCTTCAACATCTCCACCACCGCTGCTTTCGTGGTTGCGGGCGCCGGGGTTGCAGTGGCAAAGCACGGCAATCGCTCGGTTACCAGCCGCTGCGGCAGTGCCGATGTGCTTGAGGCGCTGGGCGTGAACCTGCAGGCCGATGCGCAAACCGCGGCCTCGTGCCTCGCCGAGATAGGCATCGCGTTCCTTTTCGCCCCTTCTTTTCACCCCGCAATGAAGCACGCGGCGCCCATCCGCAGGGAACTCGGCATCCGTACCGCGTTCAACCTGCTGGGCCCGCTGACCAATCCCGCGGGCGCAAACTGTCAGCTGCTCGGCGTTCCGGCGCCCCAGTGGGTCGAGCCGATTGCGGGCGTCCTGGCCAACCTCGGCTGCGAGCGCGCGCTCGTCGTTCACGGCCGGCATGGGCTCGACGAGGTATCCACGTTGGGTGAAACCGTGGTCGCGGAAGTGAGCGATGGCTCGGTAAGGAGTTATATGCTTTCGCCGTCCGATTTTGGATTGCCCGTTGCCTCGGCGCAAGACCTGGCAGGCGGCGACGCGGCCAGCAATGCGGAACTTCTCTTGAGCATCCTCTCCGGGAAGCCCGGTTTTCAGCGCGACGCGGTGCTGGCCAACGCGGCTGCGGCCCTGGTGGCGGCAGGTGTTGCCAACAGCCTGGCGCACGGCGTGGAACTGGCGGCGGCATCCATTGATACGGGGGCCGCAATGCAGAAACTGGAGGCGCTGCGGGCGCGAGTCCGCGAGCCGCAGTCATGAGTCTCATGGGCCAGACGTTTCTGGATGCCATCATGGCAGCAAAGAAAGCAGCGCCGCGGCGGGCAGGCGGGGCTGCTCCCGCAGTCCGTCGCCGGCGCGATTTTCCCGCTGCCGTTCGGGGCAGGCCGCGGCTGAAGGTAATCGCCGAAATGAAGATGATGTCGCCGAGCAAGGGCCTGCTGCGTGCGGAGTATGCCCCGGCGGCTATCGCTGCTTCGTACGAGCGGGCGGGAGCGGCTGCCCTGTCGGTGCTGACTGAGCCGAAGTTCTTCGGCGGCGCAATGGAGCACCTGGCGCTGGCGCGCAGCAGGTGCGGACTGCCGGTGCTGCGGAAAGACTTCATGATCGATCTCTCCGACTTGGATGAAAGCGCCGACGCTGACGCTGTGCTGCTGATTGTCGGCATCCTTTCTGCGCAGCGGCTGGGGGAGATGCTTGCGCACGCATCGGATTTAGGGCTGGCTTGCATTGTGGAAGTGCACGACGAAGGCGAACTGGATAGGGCCCTCGAGGCGGGCGCTTCCATCATCGGGATCAACAATCGCGACCTGCGCTCTTTCGAGGTTGACCTGGGGACCACTCGCCGCCTTCGCCCAAGGATCCCTGACGACCGCATCGTGGTGAGCGAGAGCGGCCTCAGCGATCCCGAACAACTGCGGGCGCTGATTGACATCGGGGTTGACGCGGCGCTGATTGGCGAGGCCTTCATGCGCAGTCCCGATCCCGGGGAGCGCCTTCGCGAACTGCTGCTATCACTCGCGTAGAACGACGATGACGCGCATAAAAATCTGCGGCATTACCAACATGGATGACGCAATGGCGGCTGTTGAAACGGGTGCCGACGCTTTGGGTTTTGTGTTTGCGGAAAGCCCCCGCCGCGCCGAGCCGCGCCAGGCAGCCGAGATAATCTCGCGCCTGCCCCCCATGGTCACGACCGTGGGCGTGTTCTTCAACCAGGAATTGCCCGCTATCGAGAGCGCGATGCAAGAGAGCGCCTGCCAGGTGGTGCAACTGCACGGCGATGAGCCGGCTTATTACCTTGAGGCCCTTGCGCGCTGGCCGGTCATCAAGTCGGTGCGGGTGCGCGCCGCCGAAGACCTTGACAGGCTTTTGCCGTATGGGGGTGCGCGCGCTTTCCTGCTGGATACCTATGTCGAGGGGAAGCCTGGCGGCACCGGCCTGCCTTTCGACTGGAATATCGCTGCCGCGACGCAGAGATTCAAGAAGCCGATCATCCTATCGGGGGGGCTGACCTGCGATAACATCGCAGCTGCGCTCGGGGTGGTCAGGCCTCATGCGGTGGACGTCAGCAGCGGCGTCGAGGCAGCCGCGGGTAAGAAGGACCGCGAGAAGATGCGGCGTTTCGCGGCCATCGTGCGCGCTTTCGATGCGCGCAGCGTGGAGGGGCCATGAGTCGTCCCACATTGCCCGACGCGCGGGGACATTTTGGGCAGTTCGGCGGCAGATACGTGCCGGAAACCTTGATGTCGCCGCTGGAAGAACTGGCTGCCGCCTACGCGGAAGCCCAGCGAGACCCTGGTTTCAAGTCCGAACTGGAGTATTACCTGCGCTACTATGCGGGCAGGCCCACCCCCATTTATTTCTGTCGGCGCGCCAGCGAAGCGTGCGGCAAGGCAAAGATTTACCTGAAACGCGAAGACCTGGCGCACACCGGCTCGCACAAGATAAACAACGTCCTGGGGCAGGCGCTCCTGGCGAGGAGGATGGGGAAGAAGCGCATCATCGCCGAAACCGGCGCGGGCCAGCACGGCGTGGCGACCGCTACCGCTGCTGCAGTTTTCGGGCTGGAGTGCGAGGTCTACATGGGGGAAGAAGACACGCGGCGCCAGCAGCTCAACGTCTTCCGCATGAGGCTGCTGGGGGCGCGCGTGGTAACCGTGCATTCCGGCAGCCGTACGCTCAAGGATGCGATCAACGAGGCGATGCGCGATTGGGTGAGCAACGTAGTCACCACGTACTATTGCCTGGGCTCTGTAGTGGGGCCGCATCCGTACCCTATGATGGTCCGCGATTTCCAGAGCGTGATCGGGCGCGAGGCCCGGCAGCAAATGCTGGAAGCGGAGGGCAAGTTGCCTGACGCGGTGGTCGCGTGTGTGGGAGGCGGCAGCAACTCCATGGGCATCTTCCACCCCTTCCTTGACGATGATGTGCGCCTGATCGGCGTCGAGGCCGCCGGCCGCGGGCTGAGCAGCGGGCAGCATTCTGCCACTCTCACCGCAGGAACCCCGGGCGTGCTGCACGGCGCGGCGAGCAAGGTGCTGCAAACAAAGGAGGGGCAGATACTTCCGACGCACTCGGTTTCGGCGGGGCTGGACTATCCCGGCGTCGGCCCCGAGCACGCTTACCTGCAGTCAACAGGCCGAGCGGAATACGTCACCGCCACTGACGAACAGGCGCTTGATGCCTTCCAGAAGTTCTCGCAGTGGGAGGGCATCATCCCTGCCCTGGAGCCGGCTCACGCGCTGGCATACGCAATGCTCCTGGCGGGCGGCATGGGAGGCGACGACCTGATCCTGGTCAACCTTTCCGGCAGGGGCGACAAAGATGTCGAGCTGGTGCAGTCGCTGCTCCAAGAGGGCCAAGCATGAGCGGGGCGGCCAACCAGAGCATGATTGACCAGTGCTTTGCCTCCCTGAGGCAGAAGGGCGAAAAGGCCCTGATCTGCTTTCTTGCTTCCGGCGACCCTTCCCCGGCAGTCACCCTGCAAGCGATGAAGGCCCTGGAAGACGCTGGGGCCGACATAATCGAGCTAGGAATCCCGTTTTCGGACCCCATAGCCGACGGGCCCGTGAACCAGGCCGCATATGTTCGCGCGCTTGAGAGAGGGGCTTCGGTTGCCGAAGTATTCGATGTGGTGAAGGAATTCAGAAAGGCCAGCGAGACACCGGTTGCGCTGATGACGTACTGCAATCCGGTTGCCCAGGTGGGCTGGCTGAAGTTCGCCGGCTGGTGCGCCCAGGTGGGCGTTGACGGGGTGATCCCGGTTGATCTTCCAGTTGACGAGGCGGGCGAATGGATCGCGGCGTGCCGCAGCAGCGGCGTGGATACGATATTCCTGCTGGCGCCAACGAGTTCAGCGGCGCGCGTGCGCATGGTGGCCGAGCAGGCCAAAGGGTTCATTTACTGCGTCTCGCGGACCGGCGTGACCGGGCCTCGCGAACACCTTCCGGCGGATTTGCCTGCGATGATCGGGCAAGTGCGCGCGCTCACTGGGAAGCCCCTTGCCGTCGGCTTCGGCATCTCGACCCCGCAGCAGGTGGCTGAGGTATGTCGTAGCGCCGATGGCGCGGTGGTGGGCAGCGCCCTGGTTGAAACTCTGGCCAGCGGGGAACCAAACTCGATGGAGAATCTGCGGCGGTTCGCCGCTTCGCTGAAGGATGCGACGCGTTGATCGTAATCGTGAAAAAAAATTTCGACAGGGTCTTGCCAAGCGGCGGCTATTATGTATAACCTAGGCGCGGCCTGATACCGGTTTTCATAGGCGGAGGCGAAGAATGTTCTCGAAAACGGCGCTCGCAAAGATGATAGATCACTCATTGCTGCGCGCGGACTGCAGCGAGGAGGAAGTGATTCGGTTCTGCGAGCATGCCAGGGAAATGCGTTTCGCCACCGTCGTCGTTTGTCCTTACTGGGTGGGCGCGGCAGCGAAGCACCTTCGCTCCTCCGACGTAAAGGCTGGAACGGTAATCGGGTTCCCCTTCGGGGCTACTCCACCAGCCTGCAAGGTTTACGAAGCGCGGCAGGCAATCGCCATGGGAGCTGCCGAACTGGACCTGTCGCTCAACATCGGCGCGGTTCGCTCCGGCTGCTTTGAGGTGGTGCGCCGCGAGATCGAGGACATCGTGACGCTTGCGAAGGTAGCCGGGCTCACCGAGCACGGCGAGGAGATCCTGGTCAAGGTGATCCTGGAGACCGGCCTCACCAACTACCAGGAGCAAGAGCGCATCTGCCGCATCGCAGAAGAAGTGCGCGCCGACTTCGTCAAGACGTGCAGCGGCCTCGGGCCCCGCGGCGTCACCGTCGAGGATGTCAGGTTCCTGCGTCACATCGTTGGACGCGACGTGGGAATCAAGGCCTCCGGCGGCATCCGAACCTATGAACAAGCTCTCGCACTCATCAATGCTGGCGCCAATCGCCTGGGCACCTCCAGCGGTCAGGCGATTCTCGAAGGCTATGCCAGGGCCGAGCAGCCGATCGCCGAGGAGGTCCTCGAGCGGGACTAGGAGGTGCCGTGTCTCGCGTGCGCCTCTACCGTGCAGCGGGAATTGTACTCAGCGCCCGCGACCTGGGTGAAACCGACAGGGTGCTCTCGATCCTGTCCAGGGAGCGCGGCAAGATCTCGGCTGTCGCCAAGGGGGCCAAGCGCCCCACCAGCAAACTGGCCGCGAGTTCGCAGCCCTTCTGCTATGCGGCATTTCAGTTTGCCGAAGGCAGGAACCTGGATGTCGTGACCCAGGGCGTGCCCCGCAACGCTTTCTATCCAATCCGCGCCAGCCTGCAGAAAATCGCCTACGCCAGTTACTTCGGGGAACTGGTCAACGCGTTCACCGAAGAGCGCAGCCCCAGCCCGCGGCTGTTCGATCTATTGCTGGCGGCGCTCTCCGCGCTTACGTCCGCCGCGGATGACAGTGGCCTTGCGGTGCTGGCGCGGGCCTTCGAACTACGCCTGCTCGCCCTGTCCGGGTATGCCCCTCAATTGACTTCCTGCTCATCCTGTGGCCGTAAGGTGAGCGGCGGAGCATTCCTGTCGAATGCCGTGGGTGGCCTGGTGTGCCCGGGGTGCGCGGCGGAGGGCGATGCCGCCCGCTATCTGAGCGCAGGAGCCCTGGCCGCCATGCGCCTCTTGGCAAGGTCATCTCCGGCGGTGCTGCCGCCCATTGGCCTGACCCGTGCCCAGGTGGCCCAGATAGAGGCTGGCCTGCGCGCTTACATCGAGTACCATCTCGACCGCAAGATACGCAGCGCGCGCTTCCTGCACGAGTTCGCCAAGCGATGAGCCCCGCACTCACGAACCAGCAGATTGCTGCCGTGATCGCCGACATCGCGGCGATGCTCGATATCGAGGGCGAGAACCCCTTCAAGGTGCGCGCCTACGAGCGGGCCGCGCAGGTAATCGCATCGCTCAGCGAGGAAGTTTCCTCGCTGCGAGGGCGCGGCGCATTGAAAGGAATCCCCGGCATCGGGGCCGGCATCGCGAGCAAGATCGAGGAATTGCTCGACAGGGGGACGTGTGACCTGTGTGAGGAACTGAAGCAGAAGATACCCCCGGGCGTGCTCGAGATGCTGCGCATCAGGGAGGTGGGGCCGAAGACGGTCGCGGTGCTCTATCATCGGCTGGGCATTGACTCCATTGAGGCCCTGGAGAAAGCCGCGCGCCAGGGCCGCCTGCGAACGGTCAAGGGCTTCGGCCCCAAGACCGAGGGAAATTTGCTCAAGGGCATCGAGCGCATGCGCCAGCGCACCAGCAGGTTCTCGCTCGCCGACGCCTACCCGCACGCCCTGGGCATCATGCAGGCGCTGAAAAAGTCCTGCCCGATTGACCAGATCGAGGTCGCTGGCAGCCTGCGCCGCTTCTGCGAGACGATCGGCGATATTGATATACTGGTCACCTCCACCAATGCTGGTGCCGTGATGGAGGCCTTCACTTCTCTTCCCGTTGTGCGCGAGATCGTAGCCAAGGGCGATACGAAATCGAGCGCCCTTACCGATCTCGGCATCCAGGTGGACGTGCGCGTAGTTGACCCATCGGAATTCGGCGCCGCGCTTCAATACTTCACCGGCTCGAAGGCGCACAATGTCAAACTTCGGGAACTCGCCGTCAGGCGGGGCCTCAAACTCAGCGAGTACGGCGTCTTTCGGGTCAAGGGAAACAAGCGGCTCGGCGGCGCCAAAGAGGAAGAGATGTACTCCGCCCTCGGCCTCCCGCTTATCCCGGTCGAGATGCGAGAGGACCTGGGCGAGGTGGAACTTGCCGTCCAGGGCAAACTGCCATCCCTGATCGAACCCTCAGACATCAAGGGCGACCTCCAGTCTCACACCAGGGAGAGCGACGGCAACAATACCCTCGAGCAGATGGCTGCCGCGGCAAGGGAGAGAGGCTACGAGTACCTGCTGATCACAGACCACTCGCGCTCCAGCGCCTACGCGGGCGGCCTCAGCGAAGAGCGCCTCAGAAAGCAGATGCGGCAAATCGAGGCCCTCAACAAGAAACTCGAGCGGTTCACCATCCTCGCCGGAACAGAGGTGGACATCAAGTCCGACGGCAGCCTGGATTTCCCTGACTCTCTGCTTTCACAACTCGACATCGTGGTGGCCAGCATCCACTCCGGCTTCAAGATGCACTCCGCGGCGATGACGAAGCGCATAATCGCCGCGCTGCAGAATCCCTATGTTGACTTGCTTGGTCATCCCACCGGCCGGCTCATCGGCGAGCGCGACCCGTATGACGTTGACATCGAGGCTGTTCTCACCGAGGCAGCGCGGCTCGGAGTAGCGGTGGAACTCAACGCCCAGCCCCAGCGCCTCGACCTGAACGATGTTCACTGCCGCCGCGCAAGAGAACTCGGGGTCCTCATCTCAATCGGCACCGATGCGCACGGCACGGACCAGTTGGAGTTCATGCATTATGGCGTCGCCACGGCCAGAAGGGCATGGCTCGAACCCAAGCACGTACTCAACACTCGGCCGCTGAAGGAATTGCTTCCCTGGCGAAAGGCGCGCATCGCGCGCAGGCTCAAGCGCCGTGCCTGAGTCCTACTTGTATGTGGCACCGCGATTCATCGGGGTGGCCAAATGCCCGTGCTGAAACCCGTCCCGCGCTCTTTCTACCTTCAGCCGACTCTCGTGGTCGCCCGTAGACTGCTGGGCAAGATACTCGTCCATGATTCCGCGCAGGGGAGAACTGCGGGGCGCATCGTGGAAACCGAGGCCTACCTGCGCGACGACCCTGCCTGCCACGCGGTCTCCCTTCGCGGCGGCAGGCCCGTCGCCAGGACGACCGAGCGAAACGAGACCATGTTCGGGCCGCCGGGTCATGCGTATGTCTATTTCACCTACGGCAACCATTACTGCCTGAACGCGGTCACGCAGCCCGAGGGTGTCGCCGAGGCAGTGCTCATTCGCGCCCTCGAGCCGCTTGAAGGCATCGCACTAATGCGCCAGCGCCGCTGCACCGATAACCTCCGCATGCTTGCACGCGGCCCGGGGCGGCTCTGCCAGGCAATGGGCATCACCCTGTCGTTTGATGGCGCAGACCTGACGTGCGGCTCCTTGTTCATTGCCGACGCGCCTTCGATTCCCGAGCGCGAGGTCCTCCCGACTGGCCGCATCGGAATCCGCCGCGCCCGCGACAAACCCTGGCGTTTCATCATCGCCTCCAGCCCCTTCCTCTCCCGCCGCCACCATCCGTAGGGGCGGACGGCCGTCCGCCCGCCGTTCCTCGTGAGTTCACCGCGCATCAGAGAGGGAACGACCCTCTGAGCGCGGAACCCATGCCATGTGAACCCGAAACATTTTCCAATCGGGGCGCTTACCATACTCGGCGTCGCATGTATTGCGGCGCGCCTCTTGGCGCAGGCGCAGCCGAAGGTGCGGGAGGGTGCAATGAAAATCAAAGCCAGGCGATATGTCGCGGTCACCGGCCAGGGGTTTTTCCCGGTGGCGCAACTGGGCACCAAGGGCGAGGTGTTTGTGGTGCTGCGCGGGGGAGCGCCTCACATCGGCATCGAGGGGCGGCTCGACCTCGTCGTGTCGCGCACGGGCGGCAAGACCTGGAGCAAGCCGCGCCTGATAGCCGATAGCCCGCTCGACGACCGCAACCCGGCTTTCGGGATCCTGCCGGACGGCACGCTTGTCGTTGGCTATGCTCTCTGTGATGCCTATGTGAACGGAGAGTGGCGCTCAGAGGTTGCGCGCTTTCATGTTTTCGTGACGCGTTCGAGCGACGGGGGCAAGACGTGGACGTGGCCCGCGCTCGTGAAGGTCTCGCCTTACGATGATGGCTCGCCATATGGCAAGATGGTGCTGATGCCTGACGGGACGCTGCTGATGAATGTCTATTGCTGGTACCTGCCGGCTTACGGCGGTGCGGAAAAGCCCGAGGAAAAGCGCGGCGATTTCGCGCTCGTCTTCCGCTCGCGAGACGGAGGCAAAACGTGGGGAGATCCCACCCTGATTGCCAAGGGCTTCAACGAGACCGCGCTGCTGCTGATGCCCGACGGGCGATTGATCGCAGTGATGAGAAGCGATGCCGTCGGCGGGTTATGGCAGGCCGAATCATCGGATGGCGGGCGGACGTGGAGCGAGCCGCGGCAAATAACCCAGCCGCGAGAGATACCCGCGGACCTAGCGCGCCTGCCCAGCGGCGACCTATTGCTGGTGCACGGCGAGCGAAATGAGCCTTTCGGCACAGTGGGCATGCTCAGCAAGGACGGCGGCAAGAGTTGGGGCGCGAGATTCACACTCTGGGATGACGCCGAGAACACCGATTGCGGCTACCCCAGCGCAGTCGTCCTGCCCGATGGGCGCATTCTGGTCGTTTACTACACCGTGGGCAGCAAGGAACATCCCGAATGGGGTGTCTGCGCGCCGGTGGCCGTGTTCAGCGAGCGCGACCTTCCCTGAAGCAGGCGGCTCTCGCCCTTGCGATTTGTGCGGGGGAATGCGCTCTGATATAATCCGCGCGTTGCGAAATCCATTGCAGGAGTGCGTGATGCAGTTTGACATCAAGGATGCTGGGCTTGCAGAACAGGGGAGACTGAGGACCGAATGGGCGGCGAATGAAATGCCAGTGCTGCGGATTCTCGAGCAGCGCTTTGCCAAGGAAAAGCCGCTTGCGGGGTTTCGCATCGGTGCCTGCCTGCATGTGACCACCGAGACGGCCAACCTGGTGAGGACACTTCTCGCAGGCGGTGCCCAGGTTGCCGTTTGTGCGTCGAACCCGCTCAGCACGCAGGACGACGCGGCTGCTTACCTGGTGAAGGGAATGGGGGTCCCGGTCTTTGCGATCAGGGGCGAGGATTCGGACACCTACTACCGGCACATCAACTCCGTTCTCGCCGCCAAGCCGCAAATCACGATGGACGACGGGGCGGACCTGGTGACAACGCTCCACACCAAGAGGCGCGAACTGATCGGCGGAGTGGTGGGCGGCACAGAGGAAACGACCACCGGCGTGATAAGGCTGCGCAGCATGGAGCAGGAGAAAGTGCTGGCCTATCCCATCATCGCCGTGAACGACGCAGACACCAAGCACCTCTTCGACAACCGCTATGGAACCGGGCAGAGCACCGTGGACGGGATCGTGCGCGCGACGAACCTGCTCATAGCGGGCAAGAAATTCGTTGTCTGCGGCTACGGCTGGTGCGGGCGCGGCGTGGCGATGCGCGCTCGGGGCATGGGCGCGCACGTGATCGTTACCGAGGTCAATGCGCTGCACGCTCTGGAGGCGGTGATGGATGGCTACCAGGTGATGCCGATCGCCGACGCAGCGCGCGTGGGCGACGTTTTCGTCACCCTCACGGGCGACGTGTCGGTGCTGCGAAAAGAACACTTCGAGGTCATGAAAGACGGGGCCGTGCTGGCAAATTCGGGCCACTTTGACGTGGAGATTGACATCCCCGCGCTCGCCGCGATGGCAAAGCAGCGCCGCGCGATAAAGCCGTCGGTTGAGGAGTTCCTGCTCGCCGACGGCCGCCGCCTCTTCCTGCTCGCTGAGGGGCGGCTCGTCAACCTGGCCGGGGCGGAAGGACACCCGGCTGCGGTGATGGATATGTCATTTGCCAATCAGGCTTTCTCGGTAGCCTACCTGGCCCGCGAGGGCAAGGGGCTGGAAAAGAAGGTCTATCCGGTGCCCAAGTCGCTGGACGAGCAGGTGGCTGCCCTGAAACTCCAGGCGATGGGGATATCCATAGATACCTTGACAGAGCGACAGAGAGAATACCTGCGCTCCTGGCAGGCAGGCACATAGTACATCTCGGCATCCCGGGCTGGCGCAAATGCCGCCGCTGGTGACTGCGCTGATAATTGCGTTCGTGGCCTCGTTTGCGGTGGGGCTCCTGCTTCCCCTGCTTGTCCTGCGCGTGTTGCCGCGCAGGCTCAGGCTGGAGCCTGCCTTCTTCCAGGGGGCTGCCAGGAGGTGGGCGCGCCTGGCAGCCGGGCCGGTTGTTCTTGCATCGCTGGCGGCGCCCATTCTTTTTGCCTCGCAAGAGCGCGTCGCGGCCATTCTGCCAGGCATGGCCCTGATGTTCCTCGTCGGCATGGCCGATGATGTGCACACCCTGCCCAGGTGGTCGAAAGCACTCGCGCTTATCATTGCTGCCGCCCTTTGCGCGCGCATGGGCATCTCGATAGACGCCGTCAAGCCGCCATTCTCCTCGACCATGGTGCCGCTCGGCCTATTCGCGTTCCCCATTACAGTGCTGTGGGTCGGTGCTGTAACCTTCGGGCTTGTCCAGACGCGGGCGCTCCCCGGCTCGATCTGCGGCCTGGCGGCGATTGCGGCGCTAGTGTTCATGGTGGTGGCTCTCAGGGTTGGCGGGCCGGCTTCCGCCCAGGCCGCGGGGCTTGCAGCCGCTATCGCTGGGACGAGCCTCGGTTATCTGCGGTATGACTTCTTTCCGCCTCGGCTGCCTGTCGGCAGTGCAGCCTGCTACACCCTGGCTTTCGCAGTTGCTGCGGTGAGCGTGCTTGGGGCGCTGAAGAACACTGCGTTCCTCATCCTGCTGCTGCCGATCCTGGCGGTGGCGCTGCCGATAGTAAACACCACCTATGCCGTTCTTTACCGCTCCCGCGCGTCTGGGCAGGCGATCGCGGTCGAAAGGCGCCGGGAGTTTCTCCACGAGGCTCTTCTACGATCAGGGCTAAGCCTGAGGCGCTGCGTGGTTCTTTTCTGGCTCGCCGCAGCGTATTGCGGGCTTCTGGCCTACGTCCTGGTCGTCATCATAACTGTCTCCTTCCTCGTCAAAGGGCTGGTGCTGATCGGGCTCGGCGCCGCTGCGCTCCTAGTCTTTGGCATAGGGGCCAGGATTGCGTCTCACCCCGCCGCGCTGGGCGGGCGCGTGGACGTGCTCGATGTGCCGGTTGACAGCATAGACATGGCCCAGGCGATCCAGCGGCTGGAACAATTCGTGCGCGACCGCTCTCCTCATATGGTCGTAACCCCCGATGCATCGGCCATCGTTCGCGCTCATGACGACCCTGAGCTGCACGGCATTCTACGGCGGGCCGACCTCGTAACCCCGGATGGCATGGGCGTCGTGTGGATGGCGCGCGTGCTGGGCGAGGGCCTGCGAGAGCGAGTGCCCGGCATTGATCTCATGCAGAGAATCTGCCAGGTGGCTGCCAGCAGGGGATACCGGATATACCTTCTTGGAGCCGCTCCCGGTGTCGCTGAGCAGGCGGCTGCAAACCTTGCGGCTCGATACCCGGGGCTCCAGGTCGTGGGGTGCCAGCACGGCTACTTTCTGCCCCAAGAGGAGCACCAGGTGGTCACCCAGGTCGCAGCAGCGCGGCCAGACATCCTTCTTGTGGCTCTTGGCGTCCCCAAGCAGGAGAAGTGGATCGCCCGCCACCTGCAGGAACTGAACGTCCCGGTGGCGATCGGCGTGGGGGGGAGCTTCGACGTCCTCGCCGGCAAAGTGAAGCGCGCGCCAGGGTGGGCGCGGGCGTGCGGCCTGGAGTGGCTTTGGCGGTCGCTACGCGAGCCCAGGCGGCTGCCCAGGCTGCTCGCGCTTCCCAGGTTTTTCTTGCTCGGGCTGCGCTGGCTGCTGTCCAGGCGCACGGGCTAGCGGCCGATAGGCAGCACGCTGCACCAGCCGGCCGCAGCGCCGCACGGCGCCTGTCTTCTGTCCCAAGGATGCCGGCGGCGGTTGCCAGCTGCCGACAAATCCCCGCCCAGGTCGCAAAAAATACCTTTGGAAGGGGTTGACAGAGGGGGCAAGGATGGTATAATGGACGGTAAGCGGTAGCCGTCTGCCGTCAAGGCCACATAATGGGGCGATACGCGTTTTTCTGGGGATGCTTCGTCCAGGGAAGGCTTCCCTACATGGAGAAGTCAACCCGCGCTGTTGCTCAAGCGCTGGGGCTGGAGATATGTGACGTTGAGGGCCTCTCTTGCTGTCCAGAGAAGACTCTGGCGAAGAACGTCAGCCACAATGCCTGGCTGGCTGGCGCAGCCAGAAACCTTTCGGTCGCCGAGGCGGCAGGAACTGACTTCGCCACCCCGTGCCCTGGCTGCGTGGGGACTCTGGCAGGCTCTCAGGCGGAAATCATTTCCGACACAGAGGCCATGGCAAGAGCGAACAGGCTGCTGGAGCCCCTTGGACGTTCCTACCGGGGTACGGTTCAGACGTTCCATTTCCTGGAGGTCCTCTGGCGCGAATTCGGGGCCGATGGCATCCGGCGCCGCGTTGTCAGGCCTCTCACAGGCCTGAAAATCGCGGTTCACTACGGGTGCCACCTGGTGCGGCCCAGCAGTGACCTGGGATTCGACCACCCATTCACCCCCAGCAAGTTTGACCAACTGGTGGAGGCCCTGGGGGCGGAAAGCATCGAGTATCGCACCAAGATGCTGTGCTGCGGCAACCTGTTGCTGCGCGTGGAGCACGATCAGACATCCGAGGCGATGGCCAGGCTCAAATTGGCGGATGCCACTGCTCAAGGGGCACATGCCCTGGTGACTTACTGCCCATCGTGCATCATGCAATACGACAACGTGCAATTCGCGCTTCAGCGGCGCGGCGAGGGCTTTCACTTGCCGGTTTTCTGCTACAGCGAGCTGCTAGGGCTGGCGCTGGGGCTGGCACCCGAAGCTCTTGGCCTGCCGCAGCACCGGGTTGACGTCGGCCCCTTCTTGCTGGCCTGGGATGGCAGCCGCAGCGCGGTCGCGGGCCCGTGGGACGAAACGCTGCTGCGCAAGTGCGCTGAATGCGGCGCGTGCAATGCGGACTGCCCGGTCGCCCAGGCAGACCTTACGTACGACCCCAACAGCCTCATTCGGCAGCTCGCCACTGGGCAGGCTGAAGAGGTGGATCAGGTTCTGGGGTCGCTGGATCTTTGGAAGTGCATCGAGTGCTACGCCTGCTGGGAACTCTGCCCCCAACGCTACAGCATGCTCGATATATTCCGCGCTGCCAAGCAGCTGGCAATCGAGCGGGGGCTTGTGCCGGCCGGTTTTGCCGAGGCGAGCAAGGCGCTCTGGCAAAAGGGGCGGCTGGCGCAGGTGTCCGCCCTGAATAGGAAGCGCCTCGGACTGCCGCCTCTCGATGAGAGCGGCGACCGCGAGTGGCTGGAACTCGTGAAGAACGGGGTGAAGCAATGATGGAGGATTTCCCAACCGAGTTTGATCGGGGCCGACGAAACGTCTCTGGCTGTGGGCTGACTGGGTTCGTGCACCTGGACGGCTCGTTCTCCGATGGGCGCGCAATCCTGGAGTCTATCGCCATTCTTCACGACCGGGCCAACGGCCTGGGCGCCGGTTTCGCGGCCTACGGGATCTACCCTGAGTTCGCGCAGTACTACGCTTTGCATATCATGTATTACACCCAGCAGCGGCCCGAGTGCCGGCAGCAAGCAGAGGCTGTGCTCGCTCAGCAGGCCCACGTCGAGCACCGGGAACCGATACCCACGCGGGCGACAGCGGGCATCTCGGACGCGCCCGAACTCTGGCGTTATTTCGTCCGGCCGCAGCAGCAGAACGGAACGCAGTGCGATGATGATCTGGTGATCAGCATGGTGATGGACATCAACCACCGCGTTGATGGCGCCTACGTGTTCTCCAGCGGCAAGAACATGGGGGCTTTCAAGGCGGTAGGTCACGCGGAGGACGTGGGCCGCTTCTACCGGATTGAAGAGTACCGCGCTTACATGTGGGTGGCGCACGGGCGCTTTCCCACGAACACGCCTGGGTGGTGGGCGGGAGCGCACCCGTTCACGATTCTGGACTGGGCGGTGGTGCACAACGGGGAGATTTCCTCTTACGGGATCAACAAGCGCTACCTTGAGATGTTCGGCTACAAGTGCACGATGCGCACCGACACGGAAGTGATGGCCTATCTTCTGGACTTGCTCATCCGCAAGCACGGTCTGCCGCTGCGCGTGGCGGCGGCAGCCATGGCGCCGCGCTTCTGGGAGATGATTGACCGGCTCGATCCGCAGGAGCGCGAACTTCAGACGGCCATCAGACAAGTTTACGGCAGCGCCCACGTGAACGGGCCATTCGCGATTATCGCCTCCAACAGCCGGGGCATGTTCGGGCTCAACGACCGGATCAAACTGCGGCCGATGGTGGCTGCGCGAGGCAACAATACCCTCTACATCGCGAGCGAGGAAGCGGCGATCCGCGCGATTTGCCCGCATCCGGACGCGATCTGGGCGCCCAGGGCGGGCGAGCCGGTGGTGGGTGAGGTGGGGCAGGTGCGGGAGTCGGAGAATGGCACAACTGAGAGAGCAGGAGAAAGAAGAATCCAGGCAGTTGCCTGAGGCGGCGGAGGTTGCGCCGCGGGCTGTATTTCCGAGGCTGCACACGGCGCCAGAGTTTCTCTGGACGCACGATCAGGAGCGCTGCCGGCGCTGCAAGCGCTGCATCATGCAGTGCGGCTGGCAGGCATTGTCGTGGCAGGATGCCGTGGTTGCCGATTCCAGCAAGTGCGTCGGATGCCACCGCTGCGAGGTGTTCTGCCCGGAGCAGTGCATCAGCATCCTGCCGAATCCCCAGTTCTACAAGCCGCACGACCTGTGGTCGCTGACCCACCGGCGCAACGTCTGGAAACAGGCTGAATCTGGCGGCGTGCTGCTGAGCGGGATGGGCAATGACCTGCCCTACGTGAACATCTTCGATTACCTGCTGCTTGATGCGTGCCAGGTGACCAACCCCTCCATTGACCCGCTGCGCGAGCCGATGGAGGTGCGCACCTACCTGGGCCGCAAACCTGAGCGGATTGGGGTGTCGAGCGCGACGGGGGGCGGACTGGCGCTCGACACCCGCATCGAGCCCAATGTGCGCATCGAGACCCCGATCATCTTCGCTGCCATGTCCTACGGTTCGATCAGCCTGACGGCGCAGCGATCGCTGGCCATGGCAGCCACCGAACTGGGCATCCTGTGGAACACCGGCGAGGGCGGGCTGCACGAATCCCTGAAGCCCTACGCGCGCCGCGCCGTGGTGCAGTGCGCATCGGGGCGGTTCGGGGTGAATGCAGAATACCTGCGCGCAGGCGCAATGATCGAGATCAAGATCGGCCAGGGCGCAAAGCCCGGCATCGGCGGCCATCTGCCGGGCGAGAAGGTCTCCCAGGAAGTTGCCAAGACCCGCATGATACCGCCCGGCACTGATGCCCTTTCGCCCGCGCCGCAGCACGATATCTATTCGATTGAAGACTTGCGGCAGTTGATTTACGCGCTCAAGGAGGCGACCGAATATAGCAAGCCGGTCTCGGTGAAGATCGCAGCGGTGCATAATGTTGCTGCGATCGCAAGCGGAATTGCGCGCGCCGGTGCCGACGTGATCTACCTCGACGGCTTCCGCGGCGGCACCGGCGCCGCTCCGACCGTGGTCCGCGACCACATGGGGATCCCGGTCGAGATTGCCCTCGCAGTCGTTGATGAGAGGCTTCGCCAGGAGGGAATCAGGCACCTGGTGTCCCTGGTCTGCGCGGGAGGCATTCGTTCCAGCGCGGATGTGGCGAAGGCCATAGCCCTGGGCGCGGACGCCGTGGCCGTGGGCACCGCCCCGCTACTGGCCTTGGGCTGCAGCCTGTGTCAGAAGTGCTACACGGGCAGATGCTCCTGGGGGATCGCCACCCAGGACCCGGAACTGACGCGCCGCATTGACCCCCGCGTCGGCAGCCAGCGCATCGCGAACCTGATCAGCGCCTGGACTGCCGAACTGGAGGAAATCCTGGGGGCCTTGGGCATGAATTGCATCGAGAGCCTGCGCGGAAACAGGGAGCGGCTGCGCGGGCTGGGCCTCGATCAGAAGACGCTCGAAATCCTCGGGGTCAAGCCGGTGGGCGAGGGCGCGTAGCCAATGCGGATTGACGCACAGGGAATGCATTATCGAGAGCTGAACGCGCGCGTGCGCGAGGCCGTGGCGCGCGGCGAGAGCGCAATCGAGATCGTGAATGTCAACGGCCAGCGCTACATCGCCGACGGTCTCTGTGCCCAGGCAGCCATTGACATCCACGGCATCCCCGGAAATGACCTGTGCGCATTCATGGATGGCCCCAGGGTGGTTGTTCACGGCAATGCTCAGGATGGGATCGGCAATACGATGAACTCGGGTTCGGTGGTGGTGCATGGGGACGCCGGCGATGTCCTGGGCTATGGGATGAGAGGAGGGCGGCTGTTCGTTCGCGGCAATGTGGGCTACCGCGTGGGCATACACATGAAAGCCTACGCGGACCACATTCCGGCGCTCGTGGCGGGCGGCTCCGCTGGGGACTTCCTGGGCGAATACATGGCAGGGGGGACGCTGCTCGTGCTCGGTCTCAATGGCGCAAGCGCGCCGGTTGGCGTGTGGTGCGGGACGGGGATGCACGGGGGCGAGATCTTCGTGCGGGGCGCGCTTGAGGAACACCTGGTCGCGCACCGCCATGTCGCCGTGCAGCGGGCTAGCGACACAGACCTGGAGCGCATCCGGCCCCTGGTCGAGCAGTTCTGCTCCGAGTTCGGGCTCGACAGCAAGCTAATAATGGAGGAGAAGTTCTGGCGGCTTTCGCCGCGCTCCTCGCGCCCCTTCGGCACCAAATACGCCGCGTAGGTCATCTGTAGGGCGCGGGCTGTGGTGGTCGTCTCTCAAACCCCTCCGCGTGTATGGTCCTACCGTTCCCTCCCCCCACCGTGGAGGAGGGTTGGGGTGAGGGGGGATTTCACCCCCACCTTCATCCTCCCCCATCGAGGGGGAGGACGGATCGTGACCCGGCCTGTCTGTCCTGCGCGGTTGCGATGAAAGCCGCGCGGGGATGGAACCCCCGCCCTACATCCATCTTGGGGCCGCGAGCGGCCGCCTCGACTTGTAGGGGAGCAGCGTTGCTGCTCCCGCAACGGGCGGAGCGGCGGTCCGCCCCTACATCTGTCGTGCAGTGGGGCGGCCCTTCGGCGCGCTCAGGGTCGCCCTCAGCGTGGCTGAGGACGGCGGGAGAAGGCGGTGAGCAGCAGGGCGGCCAGCAGGGCCATCGCGGAGCCGAAATAGAATGGGGCAGACGGCCCGAACCCGTTCCACGACCAGACGCCCTGCCACAGGACTCCGGCGATCAGGCTCGCCGGCAGCGCAGTGACCGCGACGGCGGTCCCGTAAACCCCGTAGGCAGTAGCGCGCTGTTCCGATGGAACGAAGTCGGCTACCAAGGCCCGGCCCATCGCCTCGACCATCGCGTAGTATATGGCGTAAGCGATCCAGGCGGCCAAGATATGCCACGGCCTGCTGGCCACAGCAAAGACAAGGTAAACCGCCGCATAGACGAACCATCCCAGCCTGATCACCCGCGGCCTGCCGACGCGGTCGGACCAGGCCCCGAGGGGCATGGCGGCCAGGGTGTAGATCGCGTTGAAGGCCACCAAAATCAGCGAGATATGCAGCACCGTCAGGCCCACGTTCTGGGAGCGCAGCATGAGGAACGCGTCGCTGGAGTTGCCGAGCGTGAACAAGACCATGATCAGAACGAGCGCCTTGAAGCGCCGGTCGAGCGGCGTCTTCTGGCGGCCTGCTGACTTCTTCGCGCCGGAAATCTCGCGCACGGCAAGCAACAGCGCGGTGCCCAGGAAGCCGGGCACGATGCCGACGAGCACGAGGTTCCGATACACGGAGACGTCAAGTTTGAGTGCGTTCTTCTCCCCGAGCCACACCAGCAGTGCCACGAGCGAGAGGCCCACAAAGGCACCGCCCGTGTCTGCAGCGCGATGAAATCCGAAACTGAGGCCGCGCCTCTCTGCGGGAGTCGAGTCTGCGATCAGGGCGTCGCGTGCGGCGGTGCGGACGCCTTTACCGAGCCTGTCGGCAAAGCGAACGCCGAAAATGGTGCTCCATGCCCCCGCGAAGTAGAGCAAGGGCTTGGTGAGCGCAGAGAGGGCGTAGCCCGCTGCGGCGAACGCCTTCCTCTTGCCGGTTCGGTCCGAAAGCCATCCGAAGAGCATGCGTGAAAGGCTCGCGGTCGTTTCGGCGACGCCCTCGATGATGCCGATGAGGGCGGTCTTGACGCCGAGCACGTTCGCCAGAAAGAGCGGGAGAACCGTGATCGTCATCTCGCTGCTGACGTCGTTCAGAAAACTCACCGCGCCCAGGATCAGCACGTTGCGCGGAATCGCGAGGCCTTTTCTCCCTCCGTTTTCCACAGTGCTCATGGCTTTGACACCGTGCGCGCTCGCAAGATATAATCGCGCTGCGCATGATACCCGAAACCGGGTCGCGCGTCCAGGAGTTCCGGTGAAGATTCTCCTCACAAACGACGATGGCATCCACGCGCCTGGGCTCTGGGCTTTGCGCGACAGCGTCGCCGCATTGGGCGAAGTGTTCATGGTTGCGCCCGACAGGCCCAGGAGCGCGATGGGCCATGCGATCACACTTCACAAGCCGCTGCGCATAACGAAGGTCACGCTCGCAAACGGCTTCTGGGGCTGGTGCACCAATGGAACGCCTTCCGATTGCGTGGTGCTGGCGATCGCGGACCTGGTCGGCAAGCCCGACCTAGTCATCTCCGGGATAAACGTGGGCGCAAACCTGGGTGAGGACCTGACCTATTCAGGGACCGTGAGCGCGGCGATGGAAGGAGTTCTCTTCGGCGTGCCTTCGTTTGCGATTTCGGTAGCGGCCGATGAAGTCGAGGACTTCGCGCCGGCGGCGAGATTCGCCTGGAGACTGGCTGAGGAGATCGTCTCGCGCGGCCTTCCGCCCGACACTTTCCTGAATGTCAATGTGCCGTCGGGAGAGAACCGCGGCGTTGTGATCACAAGGCAGGGGCGCAGGCGCTATTCCGCCAGGCTCGACAAGCGCTTCGACCCGCGCGGGGAGGCTTACTACTGGCTCACCGGCTCGCTCGACGACGCGGCCCAGGAACAGGACAGCGATGTCGAGGCGGTGGCAAAGGGATTGATCTCGGTGACGCCGATCCACCTGGACCTCACAGACCATTCTTTCATGGAGACCCTTCGCACCTGGCCGCTCGGCCTGCCTGCGAAATAGAGGTAGGGGCACGGCATGCCGTGCCCCTACAGGTAGATCGCATTGTACCGTAGAGCGGGCGTGCCTACGCCCGCCGTCATGCGTGGCGCCCCTGGGCAGGAGGCAAGCTCCTGCCCTACGGTTACGGGGAGATTTCCAGGATCAGGGCAGAGCGCGGGGGCATGGGCTGGGTGAGGCGGAAGCGCGGGCCGGCGAACTTGCCGGCGGGCTTCGCGGCCTCGGGGCCGATGCGCGTCAGGTTGTACTTGGCGTTGGCGTAGAGCCCGAGAGATGGCAGCGGGATGTCCATCTTCGCAGACTGGTTCTCGTCGGTAAGGTTAGTGAGCGCGATTCCCACGGAGCCGTCGGTCGCGCGCCAGGCCGAGGACAGGACGGAAGGGATAGCGAGGTGATACGGGGTGCGCGGGCCCCAGGGCGGCATGCCCTCGACAGTCACCTCCTTGACGCCCTGGACTTGCGGCGGGGCCAGCATCTCGCCCTCCGAGAGGAACTTGTGAGCGCGGCTGCGGCACCGGGCAAGTGCGCGCAGGTATTCAGCCTCAAGGCGGTACTTGTCCTGCAAGACCGTGTCATCAATCCATCCTAGTTGCGCACCGTAGATGAAAGCGCGCGCCATCTTCGACCGGAAGGGCAGCGACCGATCAAGGTCTTCCGCGCAGCCGTACTGGAACCCGAAGGTTATCATGCGCCCCGACCAGACCGCAGGATACATCGGGATCGTGGGGACATCGCTCTGCGGGGTGTTCACGAGAAGGAGCGCGTCGAACTGGTCGTTCCACGTGTCGGTTGATTCCTCGCTGGTGATCATGTTCTGCGCGCCCATCTGTTTGCGCACCTGGCCAAGAAGTTCACGATATCCCCGCGCCCACAGGTCGCCGCCTCCGGGGGCGTGCGGGTGGTTCGGGTCGAAGCACAGCACGGCGGCGGCAGCAGTGATCTGGTCAATGTAAACCGCATCCACGCCGACCTGGTGGATGAGGCGATCAACCAGGTCGGTGATCTTGCGCTGCCAGAGAGCCGTAGTGGGGCACATGACAGCCAGTTTCACGCCGCTGCCGTAAACCTCGGTGTAGGGCTCGAGGTTCTCATTTTTCGCGCACGAGGCTTCGGCATTCTCGTCGTTCCAACTATCGGTGGCAGGGTCCCACAGGCGGCCGTTGATGTATGGCATGACCCGAATGCCGAGGTCCTGGACAGCACGCACAGCCTTCGCGAAGCCCTCCCGTGCCGGGAAATACTCGGGGTACTTGGTATCGAAAGGTATCTGGTGCCAGGAGTACCAGTGGATCGCGGTGGCCACCCCGAAGAAGTCCGCGAACCGTTTCGCCCGCTCAACCGCATTGTCCGGCACTTCGCTCATCAGCAGCCAGATGTCCGTGTCCTTGAGCCAGCGGGGGATCGGCCTTTCGCGAATACTGCCAGCCTTGCCGTAGGGGGCGGAAGCGCTCCAGGCCCGATATACGCGGCACGCGTCATACCAGTCAGCGACGATTCCGACCGCCGCCTGATAGGGCAGACGATAGGATCGGGCGGCCCGGCCCATCCCGGCCGGATAATCAACGATCTCGCACCGGAGCGTGGCGCGCTTCTCGTCGGGAACGCTCGCGAATTCCTTGTAAGTCGCCTGGGGATCGTGGGCCCCAAGGTAAATCGCCCCTGCTGCCATGCCGGCGCAGAGAAACTGCATGCAGTTGGCAAGGCCCGGGTAAACGCCCCGGCGCTCGCCAGCGGCCAGAGCCTCCCGATATTCGAGCCCCCAGCCGAAGGGAACGGCAAGCTTGACCCCCTCGCCCGACAGGTTCGGCAGGCAGGGGAAAGCGCATTTCCAAAGGCCCATCTTCTCCGCTTCGGTAGAGACGCTCAGGCTCCAATGGGTGATCGGCGAATCCCACGTCAGCAGGATGCCTACGGAAACATCAGTGTCGCCGGCGGATTCTACGGTGAGATCGTCCCAGTCAAGACGCAGTTCGAGGGTGCGCTCATCGGGGCGCGCCGTGGAGAACTCAACCGAACCGTCTGCCGAAGAAACAGAAGCGGCCTCTCCCGAGGCGCTGCGGAAATCCAGGCGCCAGATGGCGTCTTCGTGCTCGTCGGGCGGCGCAGCAAACTCCACTTTCCTGGCTGGGCTTCGCAGGCTGGTGAGGAAAATGCCGCGAGCGCCCTTGGAGAATGTGAGCGATACAAGGGGGTTCCCCACCGTAATGGTTTCGCTTGTCCTCTGAACGTGAAAGCCAGGCACGGCCTTCTCCTTTGGCGCAGCCGGCATTGCGAGCGCGAGGCACAGAAAAGCCGGCGTCATGCACGCTCCCGTCGTGCAGTCTTGAGCAGCATCCACGCGATGACCGCCAGGCCGATAGCGAATAGAGCGAAGAAAATAATCACCGCCGTGGTCTGAACCTCGACGTTTGCCGCAGTCAAGTAGTCCGCCAGGTATGCTTCGCGGACCCACTCGCGCACCGCCACCATTACTGCCACCACCAGGGCGATCAGAATGGCACACACCACGATGGGCGCCCGTGCGGCCCGCTTTCTCACGCCGACCGCCAATAACAGCGCGAGGACTGCGACTCCCACGGCTGTGAAGAGATGAACCGTGCGGGCAACATCGGCCCCCAGGAACTGCCCCCCGATTTTGCGCGGCAGCGACAGCAGAAGCCATCGCCCGACCGCAAGCTGCACCAGTGTTGCGCCGGCGAACCACAAAGCGCCGTGCGCTTTGACCCATCGCCCGTACTTAGGATCGGCTTTCTGCTGGATGGCGCCGTAGGCCGCGATTCCGATGCCCGCCACCGCGACCATTCCCACCAGCAGGTGCGCGAAACGCGGCAGCAAGGTCGGCTCGGCGAGATTCAGGGCCAGCCCGGCGTGGCTCGCCAACCAGATCGTCCACCACTTCTTAGGCGTCATTGACAGAGTTGACACATTCACGTACATGAACGCGACCCACGCCAGCAGCCCGAGAGCCAGCAGCCCCGCGCCTGCGCCTACCTTCCCGAATGTGCGAGCGTAAAGCAGGTAGTAGGCGACGATCATGACCGCAACCACTGAAAGCCAGGGCCAGGCCATCAGGATTGTTGCTGAGTAGAAGAACTGGCCGTATAGGACCTGCACGAAAAGAAGCGGCGCCACCCCGAAGGTAATCGCAAAAGCGAGTATCACTGGCAGCGCTGCCGAGAACTTGCGCGAAAAGGCTTGGGCATGCGGATTCTTGAAACGGCGGCCGCAAATCCCCGCGACGAAAGCGATCAGCCCCCCGCCGAGGGTGAGGCTCAACAACAGCATGTGCAGTGCTAAAGTCGCAATCAGCAGGAGCCTGAGGAGCGCAGCGGGCGCGGGCATGGCGATCAGATCAGCACCGGGCAAGAAGTTTGGCATCATTCCTCCGACAGCCACGCCAGATAGGCCGCCAGCGCCTTCCTTTCTTCTTCGGTTCCAACGAAGGGAGGCATGTATCCCTTTAGCGTGTCCAGGTGTTGCAGCTGATACTCGATGAACCAATCAGGCCAGGTTTGCACGAGGGGCAAGATGCCGTTGTAGCCGTACACGGTATGGCACGCCGAACACTCCAGCCGAAAGACCGCGCTTCCCGCTTTGACCGGACCTGCACTTGTCGCGTCGCGCACCAGCGACCACTTGGCAGTGGGCAGCACGCCGCTCGTGTTGAGCAGTGCCTGGTCGGCGGGCCGGATCGAGTTGACGTACATGTAGTCGTAGATGATATAGGGCTTGCGAATCGCCTCGCGCACCCATTCGCTCGTTCCCGTCACCATCAGCCCCAGCGTAGCAATCAGCACCGCGAGCGGCATGGAGAGAGAAGCAGGCCGGCGCGAAGGCCCCAGAAGCGCGAATCCGAAAATAAGCAACGAGAAAACGACGCTCAGGGTCTGCAGGAGGATCACCGGGGCAGCCAGCGCAGCAGCCCTGGCAGCCGGAGGAACGACAGCCACATACCATGCGCCCGCAAAGGGCATCACGATGAACGGAGGCCAGAGCCACTTGCCCGCCCAGTGCGTGAGGCGTTCCCTCAATGCGCCCGGTTCGAGCGTCGCGGCCATGATCAGTACGTACAGCCCCGCGAGCGCTACCGACACGCAAGTGCGCAGCACCAGCGAGGGCCAGAAGCTCGGGTTCAAGAGGCCGTCCCACAGCGAACCTGTATCGAGCCATCCGCCGGGCGTCATCATGAAGCTCAGGATGCCGTTTATCATGAAAAGGCTGAGCCACGCCGCCGCGAAGTAGATCCAGCCCACCGCCAGGTGCGTGCGCCGCGGGACCCGATCCCACGAATAGTAGTAGATAAATGCCGAAGCGATCTCCACCAGGAAGAAAACCCATTCGATTGCCCATGCCCAGACGAAAATGTGAATCAGGGCGCTGGTTGCGGAGGGACTGACGAGCCCAATCGTGAACCAGATGCCCACGCCGGTCAGCGCTCCCAGCACAAGCGTTATCAGGATAAAGAGGAGCCCGCTTTTCTTGACGAACTCCACCATCTCGGGGCTATTCTCGCGGTAGGCCTTGGCCTCCGTGAGCACGAGGAACAGCCCGCCGCCGATGGCAAAGTGGGAGACGAAGACGTGGACCACAGCGACGGCGGCGATGAGCAGGCCGCCTCCCGTCAGCGGCAGGTCCCAGATGGGATAGTTCATGGTTCTAGAGTTTACCCGGATGCGCGCTTATGTCAAGCGGTCGCTTAGAGCCTCTATCGAGACCTCGGCATTGTGTCACCCTGAGCGGAATGGGATTCTTCGTCTTTGCTCGGTTCGGCCTGAGCCCTTCGACTTCGCTCGGGGCACGGCCTCAGGGCGAAGGCAGAATGACAGCGGGGGGGAACAGGGGTTTTGATAGGCGCTCTTAGAGGCGCCCACTATGGCGACGACATCGGGGGCAGTCCTAACCGCCTCTGCCGAGCGCGATCAGCAGCCCGATCAAACCTCCCCAGATGGCAGCCCCGACGGGGTTGCACAGGAAGAATCAAGTTCCCCCGGAAGCGTGGCCCCCGGCCGCGACGAGCCTGTTGAGGCCCAGGCCGATCCCCGCGCCGATGATCAGGCCCAAAGCAATCTTCAGCGCCATCGCACGATCTCTCTTGCGGGCTGCCGACCGGCAGCCGGAGAGACTACCGTCAAGCGCTGCATCCGCGCTTGAATGCCCACCACGTGACCAGCCCTACCGCCGCTGCCCCTACAACGTACACCAGCCACATCGCTATCCTCCGCTTCCGTCCGAAAGCTCCACTACAAGTTCAGGCGCCTGGCGCAGGGTGTTGTGTATCACGCACTGCTCCGCAGCCTTGAGGATTGCGGCGCGATATTTCTCCGGGACCTTGGATGGCCACACTATCTTCGCATTCGCTTTCGCGACGCGCTTCGGGTTCTCGGCGTATTCCCATTCGACCTCCACCCGGAAGCCGTCGTGTTCGATGCCGCGCTGCGCCGCAAACATGTGGACAAAGGTGCCGATACACGTTCCCATTGCAGTCATGAAGAGCGCTACCGGCCCCATCCCCTTTCCCGTTCCGCCCACTTCCTGCGGCTGGTCCACTGTCACGACGTGACCGTCAAATTCCGCCCGAAACCGTGGCCCTGATTCGTGGCGTACCGTCAACTTCATGCTGCTGCTCCTCTTCCGCAACATTTCACGCGCCCCGTCCGCTGAGCCGCGCGCGGGACGCTGCGGCCTACATTCCCTTTAACAGCCCCCCAGGAGCAGAGGTTCCCATTGCTCCCGCAGAGATAGAAAAACCGCCGTCAACGGTTATGCACTGGCCAGCGATGTTCGATGTGCGCGCGAGGAAAACGACCGCCCGTGCGACGTCTTCCGGCATAGTCAACCGGCCGCTGGGGATCTGCTGTGCCAGGCGCCTCAGGACCGCGGGCTTCAGGCGCGCGGTTGAGCCGCTGAGCGTGGGCCCTGGTGACACAGCGTTCACCGCTATGCCCATCGGCGCGAGTTCGACCGCCAGAGCGCGTGTCAAGCCCGCCAGCGCTGATTTGGCCGCGATGTGTGCTGAATGCCCGGCGGCCGGCCGCTCAATATCTGCAGCGAGAATGTTTATTACGCGACCCCAGCGTGCCTTCTTCATGTCATCCAGCACCGACTGCAGACAAAAGAAAGCGCCCCTCAGCGCTACTTCCAGTTCGGCCTGGAAGTGGGGCCAGGCTGTCTGCTGAAAGGGCCGACTAGGCAGCATCACCGATGCGTTATTGACCAGGATTTGAATCGGTCCCAGGTCCCTTCGCACGCGCGCTGTCATGGTGCAAATGTCCAAGGGATCCCTGACATCAGCGCGGTATGCCGCGGCCTTGAACCCCTTGCGCCTGAGGGCGGCGGCAAGAGCAGCCGCGGCGCGGCCGCTGCGAAAGTAACTGAGGGCCACGCGCGCGCCCTCTTCTGCGAAGGCGCGCGCGATGGCCGCCCCGATCCCGTGTCCGGCCCCGGTTACCAGGACAACCTTCCCCGCAAGGCTGGTGCCTGCAGGCTCACCCCGTTTCACGATTCTGGGCCGCATTGTAAAGGCCAGGCCGCCCACGCTAGGCGGCGTTAACCACGCCGATGGGAGTTTCGCCGCGAATCACGCGCGCGATGTTGTCGAGGCACCCCCGGAACCTTCCCTCGATAGGAAGCGAGCCCACCGCGATGTGCGGGCTGAAAATCACGTTGTCGAGTTTGAACAGAGGATTGTCCTTGGGAGTTGGTTCCTGTTTGAAGACGTCGAGCGCCGCGCCGGCAATCTTGCGCTGCGAGAGCGCGTCGTAAAGTGCAACTTCGTCCGCCAGCCCTCCGCGCGCGGTGTTGATCAGGAACGCGGTCGGCTTCATCAAGGCCAGGGTCTTGGCATTGATCATATTCTCGGTCTCCGGCGTATGAGAGGCGTGCAGCGAGACGAAATCCGATTCGCGCAGCAGTTCCTCGAGCGTCGCGTAGCGCGCCGCGTAATCTTGCTCCTCCTGCGCCGAGAGCCGGTGGCGGGTATGGTAGATGGTCTTCATCCCCAGGGCGCGCGCCCGCTTGGCGACCTCGGCGCCGATGTCGCTGAAGCCGATGATCCCCAGCGTTCTCCCGCAAAGCGAGCGAATCCCCTTCACGCCCGTCCAGTTGTAGGCGTATCGAGTGGGGGAGGTTGGCTTGGGAGTCAGGCCGAGTTGCTCATAGTAGCCCTCGACAACCCTCCTGTGCGCCTCGAAAAGCCCCCGCGCGAGGGCGAGCATGAACAGGAAAGTGTGCTCAGCCACTGCGATGTGGCTTGGCGCGGGCTCGACAGCGACCGGTATGCCCCTGCGCGCCGCCGCCTGGATGTCAATCTGGTGGTAGCGCGTGCCCAGTTTCTGGATGAAGCGCAGTTTGGGCGCGGCGTTGATTATCTCCGCCGAAACAGGCCGCCGCTGGCCCGCGCCGCCGATCACCAGGAAATCCGCATCGGGCAGCATCGCAAGCAGTTTGCTCAACTCCTCGGTCTTCGGCTCGCTCAGCGTGAAACCCTTGCCCGGAACCGCCTTCGGCCACTCCTGCGAGAAGAACTCGTGCATTTCTTCGAAGTAATGCCCCGGCGTTGTCTCCGCCAGCACAATCTTCACTGTGTCTATGGCGCTCATCGCGGGTGTCTGGATTCAGCGCGCGACGGGCCGAGTCCTGCTGCGGCTACCGGCCGGCCAGGAACGGGTTGCTGCGCTTCTCTTCTGCGATGGTGGTGGCCGGCCCGTGTCCGGGATAGATGATTGTTTCGCCGGGCAGGGATAGGAGTTTGTCGCGCAGCGAGGACATCAACGCCTCCGGCGAGGAGCCCGGCAGGTCGGTGCGGCCCACCGATCCGGCGAACAGCGTGTCGCCCACGAACATGAACCCATCGAGCAGAAAACACACGCTGCCCGGGCTGTGCCCCGGCGTGGCGACCACGCGCAGGGTCAGCGATCCAACTGGGATTTCGTCTTCATCCTTCAACAGGCGGTCCGGGTGCTGGGGCGCTTCGCCGCCCTGGAAACCCCAGATGGCTGCAGCATCCCTCATGTGCATTAATAGACCGACATCTGCCTCCGATATTGCGATCGCCGCCCCGGTGGCGCGCCCAAAGAAGGCGGCGCGAAACACGTGATCGAAGTGGCCATGCGTAATCAGTATCCAGGCGAGCCTGAAGCGGTTTTGCCGGGCCCAGCCCAGCACTTGCTCGCTATCAATGCCCGGATCAATGATGGCCGCGTTGCCCTCCTGGTCGGCCACCAGGTAAACGTTATTCTCCAGCGGCCCCGTCGTCCACTGCCAGATGCGCGCTCCAGGCGGCGCTTTCTCTTCTATCGGTCCCATGTCATTACGCCCCATAGTTGTCAAATCAATCCGTGGGTGCGCCGTATAATAGCGGCTCTGACATGCAGAGTCAAGCAGCCCGACAGCAAATGCTCCGAATCCTTGCCATCGCTTTCCATAGAGTGCGGCGGCCCCGACCGAGTCGGGGCGTAGCCGCGGGATCGAGCTCCCGCACTCCATATGCCGCGTACCCACAGTCATTGAAGTATCTGACAGGACTCGCACGTTGCGCACAGAATGGCTCATGCTGAGCGATGCGCACGACAGCGACGTTGATTATGGGAGCGATGATCATGGCGAGGACCGCAGCGTTGGCGCCGATGCCGAACGAGAGAACTTCCCTTCCGGTAGTCTACCTGATTGACTATTCCGCTGATCACGTGGACAACCCGGCATACATCGAGAAGGTTAAGGCCGCTCCGCCGGACATCCTGCATGTGGGCCACGACGTTGTTTTCAAGAGCATGTTCGGGCCAACCCGCGGCTCGGATCCTTTCGTTTACCAGCGCCTGTCGCCGAAGGAATGCGATGCCGAGATGAAGCGCATCTCCCGTTACGTTGACT